>Ga0307515_10004361_pt1 | contig 29335 bp, 26 predicted proteins | sample 17_EM_MG_FD_194513 | JGI IMG/M metagenome (GOLD analysis project Ga0307515, IMG submission 194513) | Populus trichocarpa ectomycorrhiza microbial communities from riparian zone in the Pacific Northwest, United States - 17_EM | ecosystem: Host-associated > Plants > Roots > Unclassified | place... | reverse complement strand
TGGCAGACGGTCGTCGCCATCACCGACCTGCGGGAACAGATCGGCAAGCTCACCAACGACCGACACACAGCCGAGATCGAACTGTCCGACCTGGCGACCACCCGCACCACCCTGAACCGGCTGACCGCCACCAGCGACGAACACTCTCCGAGCGGCTCGCTCGAGATCACCGTCTACCAGCAAATCCTCGCCGTGTTCACGACCGGCCTTCAGGAGACACGGCTCGCAGATACGCCTACGAGCCCGGGCGCTTCGTCGTCAAGCCCGCAGACGACGCGCGGCCCGCCGACCGAAGCCGGCGGGCCGCACACCTGAGCGATCGGGCTTCAGCCCCGACCGACCAGATCAGTCCCAGCCCGTCAACCCACGACCGCCACCGCATCGTTGGTTGCGACCTCTTCGCGGCTTGCCCGCACCAGCGTCAACGCAAGCACCGCCGCGAGACCGATCAGGCCCGCGCTGACCCAGAACGCGACCGTGTACCCGTGCACAGTCGCCAATCCCTGCACGGCCGGCGACAGCGCGCCGTGCTGGTCGGCCAGATATCCGGCCACCGCCGAGGTGAAGATGGTGTTCAGCAGGGCCGTGCCGAGCGAGCCGCCGATCTGCTGGGTCGTGTTGATCAGCGCGCTGGCCACGCCCGCGTCGTGGTCGGCCACTCCGACCAGGGCGGTGTTGGACATCGGGCCGAAGGTCACGCCCATGCCGAAGCTGATGATCAGTTCGGCCGGGAAGACGTGGGTCCAGAAGCCGGTGTCCACGCCGATCCGGGTGAGCAGCATCATGCCGACCGCGGCCAGCGCCATGCCGGCGAACATCAGCACCCGCGGGCCGACCCGGGTGAGCAGCTGCGCCGACACGCCGGCGCCGGCGATGATGCCGAGGGTGAACGGCAGGAACGCGACCCCGGTCATCAGCGCCGAGTAGCCCAGCGTCACCTGCAGGTAGAAGGTCAGGAACAGGAAGACGCCGAACATGCCCACGCCGATCAGCAGCGCGGAGAGGAAGGCGCCGCCGCGGTTGCGGTCGAGGATCACGCGCATCGGCAGCAGCGGGTGCGACGAGCGGAGCTCGATGACGACGAACGCGACCAGCAGCACCGCCGCCATGACCAGGAATCCGACGGTGGCCGGCGCGCCCCAGCCGTCGCTGCTGGCCTTGGTGAAGCCGTACACCAGCGCCACCAGGCCGCCGGTGGAGGTGACGGCGCCGGGCAGGTCGTAGCGGGTGTTGCCCTCGGCCCGGCTCTCGCCGACGAAGCGCATCGCCGCCACCGCCGCCACGATGGCGATCGGGGTGCTCACCAGCAGGGTCCAGCGCCACGAGGCGTACTCGGTGAGCAGGCCGCCGAGCAGCAGGCCGACCGCGCCGCCGCCACCGGCGATCGCGCCGTACACGCCGAACGCGCGGGCCCGCTCCTTGGCCTCGGTGAAGGTGACCGTGAGCAGCGACAGCGCCGCCGGCGCCATCAGGGCACCGAACGCGCCCTGCAGCGCCCGGGCGGAAAAGAGCATGCCGGCGTTCTGCGCGATCCCGCCGAACGCGGAGGCGGCGGCGAAGCCGAGCAGGCCGATGATGAAGGCGCGCTTGCGCCCGGTGTAGTCGGCGATCCGGCCGCCGAGCAGCAGGAAGCCGCCGAAGGCAAGGGTGTACGCGGTGATCATCCATTGCCGGTCGGCGTCGCTGATGTGCAGCTCCGTCTGCGCGGTCGGCAGGGCGATGTTGACGATCGTCGCGTCCAGCACGATGAGCAGTTGCGAGACCGCGATCACGGCGAGCGCGAGCCAGCGCCGAGATCCGACTTCAGGCGATATATCCGGCGCTGAGCCGGCGGGTTCGGTAGCAACGGACACGGTTGTTCCCCCAATGGGCGTGCGGTCTCCCACCCCACGTCGACGACGTGGGATGCGGCAGTGGATTCAGATTTTCAGCGCTTCAGCAGCGGCAGGATGATGTCGTCGACGACGTGCTCGATGAACTGCGCGTCGAGTGGCCCGCCGCGCGCGAAACTTTGCATGAAGAACTGGCCGGGGACGATCTCGTCGATCAGCCCGGCGTCGTAGCCGGGGCTCAGCTCGCCACGCTGCTCGGCCCGCGCGCAGATGGCCGCTGCGACCGGGGTCTTCGAGTCGATCATGGAGCGCAACTCCGCGGCCAGCTCGGGATCGTTGTGCATCGCCATGAAGAGGCCGGCCATCAACGGCCCGTCCTCACCGTGCATCGACGCGGCGATCAAGCCGAACCAGGCGAGCAGGTCGCCACGCAGGGTGCCCGTGTCGGGAGCGTCGTCGTTGACGCTCTTGCAGGCCCGGACGGCATCCGCGACCAGGCCGGCCTTGGTGGGCCAGTGCCGGTAGAGGGTGGCCTTGCTGGCGCGGGCCCGCGCCGCCACCGCATCGACCCGCAGGCCCTGATAGCCGGTCTCGCCGAGCAGCTCGTAAGTCGCGCGCAGGATGGCCTCGTGCCGCTCACCGTCGAGCCGCCCGGCCCGGCCGGGGCGGCAGGACAAGAAACCCGGATCCTGGCCTTTCACCATCCCGTCCTCCCCAACCGCGAAACGAAACTGTTTCGTACAGTACCGCACGGCCGCATCAAACGATCTCCCCGGTCCACGTGTGTAGCGTCACTCCAGCGTGAAGCGGCCGGTCTTCTCGAAGGCCGCCAGATCGGCCAGCGTACGGGCCACGTTGGCACCGACCCCGGTGGGCAGCGCGTCCGGGGCGAACCAGCCCGCGTCGACGGTCTCGTCGGTGGCCCGCAGCAACTCGCCGGACCAGCCGTCCACCCGGCAGGCCATCGTGACGTGCTGGTACGTGTGCCCGAACATGTTGGGCAGCAGGTCCGTCCGGGTGTAGAGCCCGAACGGCGTGACGTCGTGCGGGGTCAGGCCGGTCTCCTCGTACACCTCACGAAGTGCGGTCTTGCCCAGCGTGTCGCCCAGCTCCATGGTCCCGGCGGGCATCGCCCAGCTCCGGTCGTCGCTGCGCTGGATCAGCAGCACCCGGCCGGTCTCGTCGAGCAGCACGCAGCGGGCGCCGACGGTGATCAGGACCTGGTCGTCGCCGGTGACGGCACGCAGCTGACCGAGATAGGAAGCTTCCCAAGGCATATCGACACCCTACGGGCGGGTGCTCTGCCGCACTGTCCGGCGGGCGGCCGGCGCCCGGGGCGGGACGACGTGCGCGGGTGGCGGCGTGGGCTCGGCCCGGTCCATCGCCGCCAGACCCTGGCCGACGGCCGCTTTCAGCAGCCGGATGCCGCGGCGTTCGATGAAGCGGTGCACCAGCCAGGCCAGACCGAGCAACAGTACGGCCGTGCCGGCGATCAGTGTCCACACCGGCACGTCGAAGCGCTGGTAGGCGGCCCGGATGATGGTGTATCCGATGCGCTGGTGCAGCAGGTAGAACGGATAGGTCAGCGCCCCCGCGACCGGCAGCCAGCGCCAGGTGATCCGGTCGGTGCCGCCCAGCGCCACGATCAGCAGCATCGCGTACGCAACCGTGATGATCACCGCGCCGGGCCAGGACGGCACCGCGAAGCCCGGGTTCACGTGGTGCAGCCGGTCGTCCACCCGCTGGAGGCTGACCAGCCAGGCGAAACCGACGATGCCGAACAGCAGCGGGGTCGCCCCGAACCGGTGGATCAGGTACATCGCGATGCCGGCCACGAAGTACGGCGCGTAGTCGGTGATCAGCAGGATGTTCAGCCGGGCGTCGAGCAGCGGCGGCCCCAGCACCGCGGCGGTCATCCAGACGCAGCAGAAGACGACCATTTTCCGGTACGTGAACCCGCCGCGCACCAGCAGCGCCATCAGCAGGTAGAACCGCAACTCGGTGAAGAGCGTCCAGTAGACCCCGTCGATCCCGGCGACGCCAAGCGGCTGCTGCAGCATGGTCAGGTTGATCAGGACCTGCTGCACGCCGGGCCGGCCGGGGACCGCGGCGCTGTGCAGCGGGAACGCGACGGCGACCGCCGTGGTGATCAGCACGGCCGCCCAGTAGGCCGGGTATAGCCGGCTGACCCGGGAGGTGAAGAAGTCGCCGAGCGTGCGGCCCCAGCTGCTCATGCAGATCACGAAGCCGCTGATCAGGAAGAACAGCTCGACGCCGAGGAAGCCGTAGACCGAGACGTGGACCAGGTGGGGCAGGAAGTACTGCGGCAGGCTGCTGCCGTCGATGCGCCACGCGACCGTGTAGTGGTAGGCGGCGACGGCCAGCGCCGCGACGAGCCGGAGCCCGTCGAGCGCGGCCAGCCGGGGTCTTCGCACACTCGCAGTCGTCGTCGGCACCCGGCAGAGGCTAGCGGGCCACCCCGGCCGGGCGGGCCCGGGCGCTAAATCTCATCGATGAGATCGGCCACAGAATCGACGATCCGGGACGGCCGGTACGGATAGCGTTCCGTCTCCGCGCGGGTGCTGATGCCGGTCAGGACCAGGATCGTCTCCAGCCCCGCCTCCAGGCCGCAGAGCACATCGGTGTCCATCCGGTCGCCGATCATCGCGGTGCTCTCGGAGTGCGCCTCGATCGTGTTCAGCGCCGAGCGCATCATCATCGGGTTGGGCTTGCCCACGAAGTACGGCTCGACGCCGGTCGCCTTCGAGATCATCGCGGCCACCGAGCCGGCCGCCGGCAGCGCGCCCTCGTTGGACGGTCCGGTCGCGTCCGGATTGGTGCAGATGAACCGGGCGCCGCCGTTGATCAGCCGGACCGCCTTGGTGATCGCCTCGAAGCTGTACGTGCGGGTCTCCCCCAGCACCACGTAGTCCGGCTCGAAGTCGGTCAGCACGTAGCCGGCGGCGTGCATGGCCGTGGTCAGCCCGGCCTCGCCGATCACGTAGGCGGTGCCGCCCGGGCGCTGGTCGGCGAGGAACTGGGCGGTGGCCAGGCCGGCCGTCCAGATCGACTGCTCGGCCACGTCGAAGCCCATCCGGTTGAGCCGGGCCTGCAAGTCGCGCGGGGTGTAGATGGAGTTGTTGGTGAGGATCAGGAACGGCTTGCCCGACACCTTCATCCGGTTGACGAACTCGGGCGCGCCGGGGACGGGCTCGCCCTCGTGGACGAGGACCCCGTCCATGTCGGTGAGCCAGCTCTGGATGGGCTTGCGCTCGGTCATGGGGTTGCTTTCTGTTGGTCTGCGCCCCGCGGGCGGCGCGGGGTCGGGCAGCAGTTCTCCGGGCAGACGTCCCAGATCGCCACGGCGCCGAGCCGGTCTCGCGGGTGCCCGCCGGTGCGTTCGCGGACCAGCTCGCGGATCATGGTAACGAACCGCGGGTCGGTGCCCGGGGTGGCCGCCCGGGCGTAACCCAGGCCCAGGTCGGCGGCCGTCGCCCTGGCCTCGTTGTCGAGATCCCAGATCACCTCGAGGTGGTCGGAGACGAAGCCGATCGGGCTGACCACGACGTCGGTCACGCCCTTGTCGGCGAGCGCCCGCAGGTGGTCGTTGACGTCCGGCTCGAGCCAGGGCACCTGGGGCGGGCCGGAACGGCTCTGCCAGACCAGGTCCCAGGGCAGGTCGGGGGCGGCCGCGGCGTGCACCAGGCCGGCCGTCTCGTGCAGCTGCGCGGTGTACCGGCCGCCGGCCGGGCCCGCCGTGTTGGCCATCGACACCGGGATCGAGTGCGCCGTGAAGACGATCCGGGTGCTCGCCCGGCGCTCCGGATCAAGCGAGCCGAGCGCCGCGCGGACCGCGTCGGTGTGCGGCCCGACGAAGCCGGGGTGGTCGTGGAACTGCCGCAGCTTGGTAATCGCGGGCGCGCCGGGGCCGACCTTCGCCCGCGCGGCCGCGATGTCCTCCCAATACTGCTTACAGGACGAATAGCCGCCGTACGCGCTGGTGGCGAAGCCGAGGGCGCTGGTGATGCCGTCGTCGCGCATCCGCGCCACGGTGTCGGCGAGCATCGGCTGCCAGTTCCGGTTTCCCCAGTACGCGGGCAGGTCGACGCCGTTGCCCGCGAAGTCGGCGCGCACGGCCGCCAGCAGGTCGCGGCACTGCTGGTTGATCGGGGACACGCCGCCGAAGTGGTAGTAGTGCTCGGCCACCTCGGCGAGCCGCTCCTCGGGCACGCCGCGGCCCCGCGTCACGTTGCGCAGGAACGGCAGCACATCGTCGGGGTGTTCCGGTCCGCCGAAGGAGAGCAGGAGGAATGCGTCGTACGCCACCGGCCCATCCTCTCGCGGGCCCGCCGGTCGCCACGACGTGGGCCCGGGATCAGACAGTTCCCGTGGTCTTGTGGCGGGACCGGCGGCGCGGCCGGTTGCGTACGACGATCCCGGCGACGAGGCTGCCGGCGGCCAGCAGCACGGTCAGCACCAGCGGGCCGCTGAGCTCCCGGCCGGCCGGCGGCGGGCGGCCGGCGGAGTAGGCGCTCGGCACCCGCTCGGCCGGCGTGGCCGGGTCGTCGCCCACGCCGTGGGTGTTCAGGGCGGCGCCGGCCGGCTTGGGCTGCGGGCGCGCCTCGATCGCGGCCCGGGTGGCCTCCGCCGGTTGCGCGTGCGGCTTCGGCGCGGTCCGGACGCGCTCGGCGGCCCGCAGCGGGGGCAGGCCCGCCGAGCGGACGGCCCCGGCCCAGCCGGTGCTGCGGGCCACGGTGGCCAGCGGGCCGGAACCCCTTACGCGGATCTTGGTGCCGGTCAGGGCGGCGATCGGCGTGCTGACCGCGGTGATCTTGCCGCGCCGGGGCGACCAGTTCGCGGCGTTCCAGCCGGAGGCGGCGAGGGTCACCGGCAGCGCCACGGTGACGCTGCCCGAACCCGGGACCGTCACCTGCGTACACCGGATCCGGTTCTTGCTCCGCTTGCAGGTCCCGCCGCCGCTGGTGGTGACCCGGCCGAGGGTGTAACCGGCCGGCGGGGCCGGGATGGTGATCACCGTGTGCGGCGCGGCGACATCGCCCTCCCCGGTCACCGTGACGGTCGGCGTCACGGTGCGGCCCGGGGTGATCGCGGCGCCGTCCGTCCGGATCGCGTCCAGGGTGACGGTGCCGGCGCAGGTCGACTCGGCGACGACCAGCCGGCCGCCGGCGAGGATGCCGAGCGCGCCGCGCCGCAGCGTCAGGTCGAGGCCGCGGATGGTCCAGGTCAGCTTGCCGGTACGCCGGTCGTAGGTCGCGGTCTGCCGGTCGACGGTGCCGCTCGCGACGCCGGCCATGGCGATCGCGGTGTTCACGCCCGGGCTGCGCGGCTGCCGGGCGACCCTCAGGTGGACCGTGGCGGTGCCGCCGGTGATCTCGGAGCGGCTCAGCACGCACCTGGTCTCGATCACGCCCGCGCCGAGGGTGGAGTGACTCAACAGCTTCAGCCCGGCGACCCGGGCCTCGCCGGTGCCGGGGCCGGCCCGGGTGCTGACCGCGCCCACGTCGAGCAACGACCGGCCGGCGACCGGCAGGTGCACGTTGTCGGTGACGGCGCTGATCGCCGCCCGGCCGGGCTGCCACCTGCTCTGCGCCGTGTCCAGCGACACCGCGCGGGTCTTCAGCGGCCGCACGGACGCCCGCACGCCGCTGGCCGTCGCCCCTCGGCCGCCACTAGTGATCGACTCGCGCGAGCCGCGGGCCTGGTTGGCGATCGACTCGTGTGTGCCCCGGGCCTCGCCGGCGATCGGGCCGCGGACACCCTGCGCGGCGGCGGGCGGCCCGATCAGCGCCGCCGCGAGCATGACCACCGCCGCGAGCGCGACCCGCCGAGCCACTTCGGCCCCCCGGGTCACTCCGTCAACGCGTCCCTCCGCCACGAGCGAACGTTAACCGTACGAATGCGAAATGTCTTTTGTTTCGGGATATTGGGGCGGTCAGGCGCCGAGGGCGTGATAGCCGCCGTCGACGTGCACCATCTCGCCGGTCGTCGCCGGGAACCAGTCGGACAGCAGCGCACAGACCGCCCGCGCGGCCGGCTCCTGGTCGGTCAGGTCCCAGCCCAGCGGCGCCCGCTGCGCCCAGGCCTCCTCGAACTGCTCGAAGCCGGGGATCGACCTCGCGGCCATCGTGCGCAGCGGACCGGCCGACACCAGGTTGCTCCGGATGCCCCGCTCGCCCAGGTGCAGGGCGAGATAGCGGGACGCCGACTCCAGTCCCGCCTTGGCCACGCCCATCCAGTCGTACACCGGCCACGCCTTGGTCGCGTCGAAGGTAAGCCCGACCACGCTCGCGCCCCGGCCCAGCAACGGCAGACAGGCAAGAGCGAGGCTTTTGTACGAGAATGTCGACACGTGCAGCGCGGTCGCAACGTCGTCCCAGGGCGCGTCCAGAAAGCCGCCACCGAGGCAGCTCGGCGGCGCGAACCCGATCGAGTGGACCACGCCGTCCAGGCCGTCCACGTGCTCGCGGACCTTCGCCTCGAGCCCGGCCAGATGCACAGGATCGGTCACATCCAGCTCGATCACCGGGGCCGGCCCGGGCAGCCGCTTGGCGATCCGCTCGACCAGCGACAGCCGGCCGAAGCCGGTCAGCACGACGGTCGCGCCGTTCTCCTGCGCCAGCTTCGCCACCGAGAAGGCGATCGAGGCGTCGGTGATGATGCCGGTGATCAGCAGTCGCTTGCCGGCCAGCAGTCCAGACACCTCAGTGGCCCATGCCCAGGCCGCCGTCGACCGGGATGACCGCTCCGGAGATGTAGCCGGACGCGTCGCTCGCCAGCCAGGTCACCGCGGCCGCCACCTCGTCGGGGTGGGCGAGCCGGCCGGCCGGGATCGCCTTGAGGATCTCCGTCTTGCGCGCCTCGGGCAGCACGTCGGTCATCTCGGTGTCGATGAAGCCGGGCGCGATCACGTTCGCCGTGATGTTGCGGGTGCCCAGCTCGCGGGTGATCGAACGGGCCATGCCGATCAGCCCGGCCTTGCTGGCGGCGTAGTTGACCTGGCCCGGGCCGCCGTACAGGCCGACCACCGAGGAGATGAAGATGATCCGGCCCCACCTGGCCCGCAGCATCTTCGAGCTGGCCCGCTTCGCGCACCGGAACGCGCCGGTCAGGTTGGTGTCGATCACCCGGGTGAACTGCTCCTCCGACATCCGCAGCAGCAGCGTGTCGTCGGTGATGCCGGCGTTGGCCACCAGCACCTCGACCGGGCCCAGCTCGGCCTCGACCGCGGCGAAGGCGGCGTCCACGGCGGCGGAGTCGGTGATGTCGCACTGCACGCCGAACATGCCCTCGGGCGCCCCGCTGCCGCGGTGGGTGATCGCGACCCGGTCGCCCTGCTTGACGAACGCCTGCGCGATGGACAGGCCGATGCCGCGGTTTCCTCCGGTCACCAACACGGTGCGGGCCAACGCAGACACTCCTTCACACGACGGGTGTCGTACCTGGGTAGGGGGTGCCGGATGACACCGTGGGGGCACGACTCGGCGGCAACGCCGCCGTAACCTACTCGGAGTGGAGAGTAACGGCCCGGCGATCGCCCGCGCAGCATTGGGCCCGCTGCGCCGGCTGGTGTCCGGCGCCGACCGCGGCCGGCCCCCGATCCGGCGGCGCTTCTTCCGGTACGCCGCTCCGGTGGGCCTGCTGGGACTGCTCGGACTGGGCCTGGTCACCGCCCAGTCCCTGCAGGATGCCCGCCATCTCCGGCAGGCTGTCGCCACGCTGCTGGCGATCGGCGTCGTGCTGCCGATCGCGCTGGCGTTCCGGCGCCCGTTGCTGGCCTGGCGGATCGCGTACCCGATGATGTTTCTCGGGGTCTGGCGTGCCGAGTCGGTCGACTGGCCGTGGGATCCGGTGCAGCTTCTCGCCATCGTCGTGGTCTTCATCGCCGTGGCGGTGACCGAGGACTCCGGCGTGATCGCCTGGACGATCGGGCTGGGTCTCGTGCCGGTGTTCCTGTTCGCCGCGCCGACGACGGCCTGGGGCTCGGCCGTGCTGCTGGTGGCGATCGGGCTCTTCGGCGACGTGCAGTCCCGGCGGCGGCAGAACCAGCGGCAGCTCGTCGAGCAGGCCGAGGTCAACGAGCGGGAACGGGGCCGGCGGGCGGTGCTCGAGGAGCGGGCCCGGATCGCCCGCGAGATGCACGACGTGGTGGCCCATCACATGTCCATGATCGCCGTGCAGGCCGAGACCGCGCCGTTTCGGGTCACCGGCCTACCGGTCGACGCCCGGGACGAGTTCGCGGCGATCGCGACGGCCGCCCGCGGGGCCCTGACCGACATGCGCCGGCTGCTCGGCGTGCTCCGCACCGGCGACAGCGAGGCCGAGCTGGCCCCGCAGCCGGGGCTGGCCGACCTGCCCGCCCTGGTGGCGACGGCATCGCGGGCCGGGGTGGCGGTCACGGTCACGCTGCCGGCGCAGCCGGACCTGCCCCCGGCGGTCGGCCTGGCCGCGTACCGGATCGTGCAGGAAGCCCTGGCCAACGCGGCCCGGCACGCGCCCGGCGGCGCGATCCACATCGACGGCCGCGGCTTCGCCGACCGGCTGGAGCTGTCGGTGCGCAGCGAGCTGACCCGGCCCGTCGCCCCGGACGGTCGCGGGCACGGCCTGGCCGGGATGCGGGAACGGGCGGCGCTGCTGGGTGGCACGCTGAGCGCCGGGCCGTCCGGGCAGGGCGACTACGTGGTCAGCGCGGTGTTGCCGTTCGCTTCGGAGCAACCATGATCAAAATACTGATCGCCGACGACCAGGCGATGGTGCGGCAGGGCTTCGGCGCGCTGCTGGCGGCGCAGCACGATCTGCTCGTGGTCGGGGACGCCGCGGACGGGGCAGCCGCGGTCGCCGCGGCCCGCGAGCTGCGCCCCGACGTGGTCCTGATGGACGTGCGGATGCCCGTGCTGAACGGGCTCGAGGCCACCCGGCAGCTGCTCGACGGGCGCCCGGACGCTCCGAAGGTGCTGATCCTGACCACATTCGACCTGGACGACTACGTCTACGCGGCGTTGCGGGCCGGGGCCAGCGGATTCCTGCTCAAGGACGCGCCCGCAGCCGATCTGGTGCAGGCCGTGCGGGTCGTGGCCGCCGGCGAGGGGCTGCTCGCGCCGTCGGTCACCCGGCGGCTGATCGCCGAGTTCGCCAGCCGGCCCGCGGCGAACCGGCCGAGCCCGACCGCCCTGAACGCGCTGACACCACGCGAGACCGACGTGCTGCGGCTGATCGCACGTGGACGCTCCAACCAGGAGATCGCGGCCGACCTGGTGGTCGCGGAGCAGACCGTGAAGACCCACATCGGCCGCATCCTGGCCAAGCTCGGCCTGCGGGACCGGGCCCAGGCGGTGGTTCTGGCGTACGAGACGGGCCTGGTCGTACCTGGGTAGTGGGTGCCAGACAGCTCCGCAGGGTGACGATTGCGGTGCGGTCCCGGACCGAGCCTGTCGGGCATGTGGATCTTCCTGGTAGTCCTCGCCCTCGTCGTCACACCACCGCCCGCACCCGCGGCGACCACCGACGCCTTTCCGTACGCCTCCTGGCTGCGCTCCGGGCGGCACTTCCTGTCCCTCGACCCCGAGCACGGTACCGCCGTCGAGGTGATCGGCGAGCTGGCCACCGCGAGCCGGATCGCGGTCATCGTGCCGGGCGTCGGCACCACCCTGCGGGACTTCGACCGCGGCCTGGGCGGGGTCACCCGCCGGGCGCCGGCCATGCAGGCCCGGACGCTGTACACGGCCCTGCACACCGCGGACCCCGGCGCGCGGGTCGCGGTCGTCGCCTGGCTCGGCTACCGGCCGCCGGCGGGGCTGGGGCCGGCCGCGATCCAGGACGTACGGGCCCGGCAGGGGGCGGCGGCGCTGACGGCGTTCGTGCACGCGCTGCCGGCCGGGGCCGACGTGACACTGGTCGGGCACAGCTACGGCTCAGTGGTCGTCGGCCTCGCCGCGCCGCAGCTGCCCCGGGTGCGGGATCTGGTGGCGCTCGGGTCGCCCGGCATGGACGTATGGCGAGCCGACCAGTTGGGCGGGGCCCGGGTCTGGGCGGCGCTGGCCCCGAGCGACTGGATCCACCGGGTGCCGCAGGTCAAGCTGGGACACCTCGGGCTCGGCCGGCGCCCGTCCACGCCGGGCTTCGGGGCGAGCCTGCTGCCGACCGCCGGGGTGGACGGCCACGACGGCTATCTGAGCCCGGGAAGCGCGACCCTGCCGGCGGTGGCGCAGGTGGTCCTCGGGCGCCTTCCCGCACCGGTGGCGAGCTCATGATCTCGGTGTCCGCGGACCGGGGCCGGGACCGGTCGATCGACGCCGTGCGGGCGTACGCGATCGTCGGGGTGGTTGTCGGGCACTGGCTGGTCACGGGACTGGTCGTCGGGCCCGACGGCGGGCTGCGGCCGGCCAGCCCGCTGGTCGCGATGCCGCAGGGCGCACCGGCGACCTGGTTCCTGCAGACGCTGGCCCTGTTCTTCTTCGCCGCCGGCTTCGGAGCTGTGTCGCTACCGACGCCTGGTCCTACGGACGGCGTGGAGAACCCGGGCCCCTCCGGGGCCGTGCCGCTACCGACGCCTGGTCCTACGGACGGCGTGGAGAACCCAGGCCCCTCCGGGGCCGTTCCGCTACCGGCGTCTGGTCCTACCGATGGCTCGGAGGACCCGGGGTCCGGTCGGCCGGACAAGGCACCGGTGGCAGCACGGCTTCGGCGGCTGCTTCGGCCGGTTGCCGTGCTGGCCGCCGGGTTGGCGGTGGTGCTCGCCGGCGGGGCAGCGCTCGGTCTGCCGGCCGCGACGCTGCGGACCGTCGCCTCGCTCGTGGTCGATCCGCTCTGGTTCCTGCTGCCCTACGCCGCGTTGTCGGCCGCGACCGGGCCCGGGCTGCGGTGCCTGGACCGGGCGCGCACGGGACTCGGCGCGTCGGGCCGGCTCGCTGTCGCCGCGGCGGCCGCCGTCGTTGTGGTGGGGGCGGTCGACGCCGGCCTGCTGCCCGGGATCGCGGCCGTCCCGGCGGCCTGGGCGGTCCCGTGGCTGCTCGGCGTCGCGGTGGCGCGGGGCCTGCTGACCGGGCGGCGCGCGGGGCTGATCCTGGCGATGGCCGGGGCCGCCGCCCTGACGATTTTGATCAGCGTCGCGCACTACCCGGCCAGTGCCGTCGGGGTGCCGGGCCAGGCCCGGTCCAATCTTTCCCCGCCCTCGCTCGCCGCGGTCGCGCTCGGGGTCACCCAGGTCGGCGTCTTCCTGCTGCTGCGCCCGCTGCTGGCCAGGTCACGCGGCGCGGTGGCGCTCAACCGGGCTGCCGTGCCCGTCTATCTGGGCCACCAGAGCGTGCTGCTCGCGGCGGTGGCACTTGCTCCGGGCGCGCCGGGGCTCATCGGCGCGCCGGACCACCCCGGATGGGTGACCGCCCGGTCCGCCTGGATACCGGTGTTCACACTGATCCTGGCCCTGGTGGTGTGCCAAATCGGGCGCCGTGGCCGACGACACGGCGGGTCCGGATTTCTTAAGTGGCGCTTAAGGAGTACTGTGATCGACGGTTCATGACGCCCGGAACGACTTACGGAGGTGATCGCTGTGCGAGATAGCGATCCTCCCAGTCGTGGCCGGGCCGCTCGCCAGCCGCGCTGACCGTTCCCGGTCTTCCTTCGGCTGACGCAGACTCCCGTCCAGTCCCACCCGGTTCCGTGGTCCGACCACGTCCGGGGTCCGTCGTGTGCGCCGCGACGAGGTGGGCTGGGCGCCGGCCGCGACGTGACGTGAGCGCCTTCCCCGTCGCTTCTCACCGGAAGGTTCGACCGATGAACCGTTTCGTCGCGCCCCTCAGCTTCACCATCGCCGCCGCCTGGGTGGTCGTGCTCTTCGTCATGGTGCACAACACCCCCTGACCGGCTACGGCAGCCGGGACGTCCACAACAGACTCATCGCCGCCGCGCAGAGCCCGAAGAGCAGCGCGGCCCCGGCGTACCACTGGGTGACCTCGCGCGGCTCGACCCGATGGCCGATCGAGCTGCCCATGTCCTCGTACACCTTCTTCAGCTCGCTGACCGACGCCGCCTCGTAGAAGAAGCCCTTTGTGGAATCGGCCAGCTGCTGCAGCGACAGCCGGTCCACCGGCACCCGCTGCAGCTGGCCGCGGATGTCCACCACGCCGGTGTCGGTGCCGAAGGCGATGGTGGAGACCGGCACGTTCGCCTCCGTCGCCGCGGTGGCCGCGTCCTCAATCGACCGGCCTGAGGTGCGGTATCCGTCGGAGAGCAGCACGATCCGGGCCGGCGGGGCGCCGTTCGCGCCGTCGGCCGGGACGGACCGGATGGCGTCCAGCGACGTGAACACGGCCTCGCCGGTCGCGGTCGCCTCGGCCAGCGTCAGCCCGTCGATCCCGGCGATCACCGACGCGCGGTCCTTGGTCGGCGAGACCAGGACGTTGGCCGACTTGGCGAACGACACCAGACCCAGGTTGTAGGTCGGCGGCAGCTCGTTCACGAACGCCTTGGCCGCCTCCTGGGCCGCCTCGATCCGGTTCGGCTTGACGTCGTCGGCCTCCATCGACAGCGACACGTCGATGGCCAGCATCACCGTGGCGCGCTCCAGCGGCTCCTCCTTGTCGACCGAGGGCCGGGCCATCGCCGAGCCGAGCGCGACGAGGCTGAGCAGGAACGCGCCGGCGGCCGCGTGCCGGCGCCAGCCGAGGCCCTTGGGCGCGAGGGTGCGCAACAGGTCCACGTTGGTGAATTTCATCGCGTACTGGCGCCGGCGGAACTGCCGCCAGACGTACAGGGCCGCGACGGCGACGACGGGCAGCAGCGCGAGCAACCACCAGGGTTGCAGGAAACGGATCATCGTGTGGTTCCCCGGGTGCGAGCGTGTCGTTGGGCGGCCACGAAGCGGACCATGTCCAGCAGCCAGTCGGTGTCGGTGCGCAATCTCAGGTGGGCGGCGCCGGCGGCACGCAGGGCGCGGGCGATCGCGCCCCGCTGCTCCCCCGCCGCCTCGGCGTAGCGGCGCCGCAGGGCCGGGTCGGTCTGCACCTCGTGCAGCTCGCCGGTCTCGGGATCGGCCAGGGTAAGCACCCCGACGTCGGGCAGTTCCAGCTCGCGCGGGTCGACGATCTCGATGGCGAGCACGTCGTGCCGCACCCCGAGCTTGCGCACGGGCCGCGCCCAGTTGTCCACCGGCGCCAGGAAGTCGGAGATCACCACGGCGACACCCCGCCGGCGCGGTGGCCGGTTCAGGCGGTCGATCAGCTCACCCAGGTCGGTGCGGCCGGTCCGGATTTCCGTACGCGCAATGGCTCGAAGCAGTCCCTGTGCCTCCTTGCGACCGGGGCGGGCCGGCAGCCGCACGATCGGCGACTCGGCCGGCGTGGCCGGGGCCGGGCCCTTGCGCCGCAGCCAGGACCGGCTCGCCGGGGACGGCCCGGCGGCGCCCGACCCGGTGCCGACGACCGCGCCGATCCGGTTGCCGCCGCGCACGGTCAGGTGCGCCATCGCGGCCGCCGCGGCGATCACCAGGTCACGCTTGAGCCAGCGGGCCGTGCCGAAGTCGAGGCTGGCCGACAGGTCCACCGCCAGCCAGGTCTCGAGCTCGCGGTCGGCCACCGTACGCCGCACGTGCGGGGTCGTCGTGCGCGCGGTGACCGGCCAGTCCATCCGGCGCACGTCGTCGCCCGGCCGGTATTCCCGGGACTCGCCCGCCTCGCTGCCCGGCCCCGGCAACAGCCCCACGTAGTCGCCCTGGAGCAGGCCGTCGAGCTTGCGGGTGACGAGCAGCTGCAGCCGGGACAGCACCGCCTCCGCGCGGGCGACGCCGTTGTCGTCCGTCGGGCGGGGGATCTCCGGGGCCGTCATGCGGATACGACCGTCACTGCTGCCCGGGCCAGCCGGTCGGCACGCCCGCCGGCACGCCGCTGGTCGGCCGCGGCTGCTGGCCGTTCGGCGCGGCGCCCTGCCGGGACGCCACCGACGGCATCGGCACGCTCTGCATGATCCGGGCCACGATGTGGTCGGCCGGGATGTCGTCGGCGAGCGCGTCATAGCTGAGCACCAGCCGGTGCCGCAGGATGTCCGGCGCGATGTCCTGCAGGTCCTGCGGCAGCGCGTAGTCCCGGCCGCGGAGCAGGGCCAGCGCGCGGGTGGCCCGGACGATGCCGAGCGACGCGCGCGGGCTGGCGCCGTACTGGATCAGCTGGGCGACGTCGGGCATGCCGTGCTGGGCCGGCGCGCGGGTGGCGAGCACCAGCCGGACCGTGTAGTCGACCAGCGCGTTGTGCACGAAGACCTGATCCGCCCGGCGCTGCAGGCCGAGCAGGTCCTCCGGGGTGAAGACCGGCTTGGGCTCCGGCGGGCTGACGCCCATCCGGTAGACGATCTCGCGTTCCTCGGCGTCGGTCGGATAGCCGACCAGGATCTTCATCAGGAACCGGTCGCGCTGGGCCTCGGGCAGCGGATAGACGCCCTCCTGCTCGATCGGGTTCTGCGTCGCCATCACCAGGAACGGGTCGGGCACCTCGTGGGTCTGGCCACCGATCGACACCTGGTGCTCGGCCATCACCTCGAGCAGCGCCGACTGCACCTTGGCCGGGGCCCGGTTGATCTCGTCGGCGAGCAGGAAGTTGACGAAGACCGGGCCCAACTCGACGTCGAACTTCTCGTTCGACTGCCGGTAGATCCGGGTGCCGACGATGTCGGCCGGGACCAGGTCGGGGGTGAACTGAACGCGGGAGAACGTGCCGCCGACCACCCGGGCGAGGGTCTCGACCGCGAGCGTCTTGGCCACGCCCGGCACGCCCTCGAGCAGGCAGTGGCCGCGGGCGAGCAGCGCGACGAACATCCGCTCGACCATCCGGTCCTGGCCCACGATGACCCGCTTGACCTCGAACATCGCCCGCTCGAGCTGCGTCGCGTCCTGCGAGGGCGGGACTGCGTTGCTACCGGCGCCTGGTCCTACGGACGGCGCGGAGGACCCGGGCCTGGCGGACCCGGGCGTGGAGAACCCGGGCGTGAAGCCGGTCTCGTTCTCGGTCTCGGGCGTGGTCGGCTGCGCCACCGGTCCTCCACAGCGTTGTGCGTCGCGTCGGCGCGGATGCCGACGCTCAAGACTTACACGACCACGCTGAGAGCGGTCAGGCAGAGCCGCATTACGCGCCGCGCCGCCCGAGAGGCATGGCCCGGACGAGTCGATCTTTCTGCGCGATCCGCCGGATCGGGCACCCCGTTGGGGGTGGACGCGAGGGCCGATCGACCGTGTAGCATTCCCAGCGTCGCCGGGCGACTTCCCCCGTGGTCGCCCGGCGCTCAATTTTCTCCCACCCAGGTAGTGTTTGCGGTGTGGTCGAGGTTCTGCAACCCCAATGTTCGGCCAAAGGCTGCCGTGCGTCCGCGGTCTGGCAGCTGCAATGGAACAACCCCAAACTGCACACCGCCGAGTACCGGAAGACCTGGCTGGCCTGCGCCGATCACCGTTCCACGCTGGGCGGCTTCCTCGAGCTTCGCGGATTCCTGCGCGAGGTCTCGCCGTTCCCGGCGGCATCCGACGCGCCGATCTCCTAGGCTCTGACGCGTGAGCGAGCAGCCCGCAGTCATCGACGCCCTGCAACCGTGGCCGGACGCCGTCGACTGGCGCTCCGTGTCACCCAAGCTGATCACTGTGGAGCTGATCGGCCGCACCGCGTTCACCGCGGTCGTGCTCATCGGCCTGGGGGTCGGCTGGATCCTCGCCGAGCACTGGCTGTGGCCGGTCGCGATGGGCGTCGTCGTCGTCCTCGGCATCTGGCGCACGATTGTGACGATCCGCGCGGTCAAGGCCTGGGGCTACGCCGAGCGCGACAACGACCTGCTGGTCCGGCACGGCCTGCTGGTGCGCCGGCTCTCGATCGTCCCGTACGCGCGGATGCAGTATGTGGACGTCACAGCCGGCCCGCTCGAGCGGGCGTTCCACCTCGCCACCGTCCAACTGCACACCGCCGCCGCGGCCAGCGACGCCCGGGTGCCCGGCCTGCCGCCCGCGGAGGCGGCCCGGCTGCGCGACCGGCTGACCGCACTCGGCGAGGACCGAGCCGAGGGCCTGTGACCGCCGTCGACGCGAGCTCCCCGGCCGGGGAGCCAGGCGAGCCCCGCCGACGGCTGCACCCGCTCAGCCCGCTGCTGCACGGCGCCAAGTCGATCGCGGTCATCGTCGCCGCGCTCAGCTGGCAGACCCTGTCCCAGGTGGGCGTCGAAAAGTTCGCGCTGGCCGTGCTGGTGCTGGCCGTCGGGGTGGTGGTCTTCTCGGTGGTGGGCTGGCTGAACACGGGCTACCACATCGTCGGCAAGGAGCTGCGCATCCAGGACGGCCTGCTGTGGCGGCGCAACCGGGCCATCCCGCTCGAGCGGCTGCAGTCCGTCGAGCTGCGCCGGCCGCTGCTGGCCCAGCTGACCGGCCTGGCCGAGCTGCGGCTCGAGGTGGTCGGCGGCGGCAAGACCGAGGCCCCGCTGGCGTATCTGACGGTTCGCGACGCCGCGGCGCTGCGTGAGCGGCTGCTGGTGCTCGCCGGGCGTACGCCGGCCTCCTCGGCCCCGGCCACGACGCAGGCCGCAGCGGCCGCGCCCGCCCTGGAACACCCGTTGGTCCGGGTCCGCAACGGCGACCTGGTGATCAGCCAGCTGCTCACCCCGCAGGCGTTCTTCCTGCCGCTGGGCGTGGCGTTCGTGGTGATGCAGTTCGTGCTCGAAGGCTCGTGGACGTTCATCGGGATCGCCAGCACGATCACGGCGATGGCCGGCGTGCTGCTGCAGCCGCTGCGCCGGATCCTGCAGGACTGGGATTTCCGGCTGGCCCGCGACCCCGACGGCCGGCTCGCGGTGCGCTACGGCCTGCTGGAGACCCGCAGCCAGATCGTGCCGCTGTACCGGGTGCAGTCGGTGACGGTGACCTGGCCGCTGCTCTGGCGGGCGAAGCGGTGGATGCACATGCGGCTCGACATCGCCGGATTCGCCGGCCCGCAGAACGGTTCCGACAAGCGCTCCGATCGGCTGCTCCCGGTCGGCGGGCCGGAGACGGGCCGGCACCTGCTGGCCGCGGTGCTCCCGGGCGTCGACCTGTATGCGCTGCCGACGGTGCCGCTACCGGCCCGGGCCCGGTGGCTGCATCCGTTCACGGTGCGTACGTACGGCGCGGGTCTGGCCGCCGATGTCTTCGTCACGCGGTGGGGGCTGCTGACTCGGGAGTTGCAGCTGGTGCCGTACGCGCGGTTGCAGAGCGTGCGGGTGGTGCAGGGGCCGGTCCAGCGGTTGCTGCGGCTGGCCACGGTCCATGCGGACACCGCCGGCGGGCGCTCGGCGTCGGCCCGGGACCGGGATGTCAACGATGCTTGGGCGCTCGCGGAGCATCTGAGCATCCGGGCCCGGCACGCCCGGGCCGCTCCGCTGTCCAGCGCCGCGCTCTTTCCTACCGGCCCGTTCCCGACGGCACCGCCCGCTGGGGCCGCACAGCCCGCTGGGACCGGACTGCCCGATAGGCCCGGACTGCCCGCTGGGACCGCGCCGCCCGTCGGATTCGCGCCGGCTGCCGGGGCCGCGCCGGTCCCGGCGGCTGAGGCGGCCGACCAGGCGCGGGTCGACGGCTCGGAGGATGCGTTCTGGCGGCGGCCGAGCGCCCCGTAAGCTCAGGCGATGGAGCTTCCGGTTCTCGACCCCGGTCTCAGCGCCCGGGTGGAGTTGACCGTCACCGATGCCGACACCGCCCAGTCCCTCGGCTCCGGTGACGTGCCCGTGCTGGGCACCCCTCGGGTGCTCGCCCTGGCCGAGGCCGCCACGGTGGCCGCGACCGCCCGGGTGATGCCCGGCGGTGTGACCACCGTGGGCACCCGCGCCGAGGTCGAACACCGGGCGCCCACCCCGGTCGGGCGGCGGGTCACCGCGCTGGCCACGCTGGCCAAGGTGGACGGCCGCAAGCTCGTCTTCGACGTGGTCGTCCGGGCCGGCGAGGAGCTGGTCGCCGAGGTCCGGGTCGAGCGGGTGCTGCTGGACCGGCAGCGCTTCATCGAGAAGGCCATGGGCTAGGACCGGCGCGGTTGGCGGGTCAGACCAGGGCGCCCCAGCGCTCTGTCAGCTCGGCCATCGTGGGCATTGCGACCGCGCCGCCCCGGCGCTCGCAGACCAGGCCGGCCACTGCCAGTGCGAAGCGCACGTGCCGCTGCCAGCCGGCCAGGTCGCCGGGCAGGCCGTCGGCGAGCAGCCGGCGGACCAGCGCACCCATCACCGAGTCGCCGGCCCCGGTCGCGTCGATCGCCGCCACGGCCGGCGCGGGCAGCATCGACGAGCCGTCCGCCGCGTACACGAAAGCGCCCTTGGATCCGCAGGTCACCACGACGCAGCGGGCACCGATCTTGTGGATCCGCTCGGCCGCGGCAGCCGGCGTGGCGCCGTCGTAGAGCACCTCGGCGTCGGCCGAACTCAACTTGACCAGGTCGGCCGTCGCGAAGAACCCCTCGACCATGTCCCGCAGCGCGGTCACGGCCGCCGCGTCGGGCAGCAGCTTCGGGCGTACGTTCGGATCGAAGACCTTGATCGGGCCCGGCACCGACCACGCCTCGCGGGCCGCGGACTGGAACGGCTCGCGCATCAGGCAGATCGACCCGGCGTAGACCAGCGCGGCGCCCGCGACCATCTCCCGGTCCACCTCCTCGGGCGGGAACAGCGCATACGAGGGTGGCTCGCCGTAGAACGCGAAGGTCGGCTCGGCGCCCTCGAACGTCGTGACCGCCAGCGTCGTCGGCACCGGCACCCGCTTGACGGCCTTGATCCCGACGTCGACCGTACGCAGGAACTGAGCGATCCGGTCGCCGAGGGCGTCGTTGCTCAGCGACCCGACGAACTGCACGTCGCCGCCGAGCCGGGTGGCGCCGACCGACACGTTGAGCGGGGCGCCGCCGATCGCCTGCCGGTAGATCAGCTCGCCGTCGCGCTCGGTCTCCAGCAGGTCGATCAATGCCTCGCCGAGCACCACCGCATAGCCCATGTCTTGCCCTCTCCCGTAACGCGTCGGTAGTCCGGCGGCCACAACCCGGCCGCCATCCGCCCAGCCTCGTGCCCGGCGACGGCAAAAGCCAGCACCTCCGCGGTCCTATCCGGGTTGCGAGTGGCGTGCCTCACCCCGGCGACGGCACTGCGGTGGGCGGCATTTTGTCGGCCCCAGGCGGTAACGTCGGGCGAGACGGGACGACGGGAGGGGTCGGCATGGCCGAGCAGATCGACGGCGCACTACCTGAGGGCACACAGTCCGAGGGCACCGAGTCCGGGCCCACGCAGCCGCAGGCCACCCCAGCGAAGACGGAGTCCCACGACCCGGACTTTCCCGAGGCGTTGCTGCAGTTCATGCGCACCGGCTGGCGGGATGACTCGCTCAGCGTGACGCCGCTGCCCGAGGTGCCCAATTTCGCCAAACGGCGCAACGCGCTGTCCGAGGCGTTCCCGGGCGAGACCCTGGTCATCCCGACCGGCGTGGAAAAGGTGCGGGCCAACGACACCGACTACCCGTTCCGGCCGGGCAGCGACTTCTTCTACCTGACCGGCGACCGCGGCCCCAACAGCGTGCTCGTGCTGCGGCCGAGCGGCTCCGGCCACGACGCCGTGCTGTTCACCCGGCAGCGCTCCTCGAAGGAGACCGACGAGTTCTTCCGCAGCCGCGACGGCGAGCTGTGGGTCGGCCGCCGGCAGACCCTCGCGGAAAAGTCGACGGAGCTGGGCATCGAGACCATGCCCTACGGCGAGCTCGGCCGCGCCCTGGCCGATTGCGCGCCGGGCCGCACCCGGGTGCTGCGCGGCCTCGACCCGAACGTCGACCGGGCGATCCTGGCCTTCGACAAGGACCGCGACCGCGAGCTGGCCACGGTGATCTCCGAGCTCAAGCTGGTCAAGGACGAGTGGGAGATCGCCCAGCTGCAGGACGCGATCGACGCCACGGTGCGCGGCTTCGAGGATGTGGCCCGCATCCTGCCCGCCGACCGCAGCGTCAAGGAGCGGCTGCTCGAGGGCGTCTTCGGGCTACGTGCCCGGTTCGAGGGCAACGACGTGGGCTACAGCTCGATCGTCGGCGCCGGCCCACACGCGACGATCCTGCACTGGATACACAACGACGGCGTCACCAAGCCCGGCGAGCTGCTGCTGATGGACATGGGCGTCGAGGCCAAGAGCTTCTACACGGCCGACGTCACCCGCACCGTCCCGGTGTCGGGCACGTTCACCCCGCTGCAGCGCCAGGTCTACGACATCGTGCACGCGTCGCAGCAGGCGGGCATGGAGTTCATCAAGCCCGGCGTCAAGCACCACGAGGTGCACCTGGTCTGCATGCGCGTGCTCGCCGAGGGCCTGCACGACCTGGGCCTGCTCCCGAGCAGCGTCGACGAGGCGATGGACGAGAAATCGACGGTCTACCGCCGCTGGACCCTGCACGGCTTCGGCCACATGCTCGGCATCGACGTGCACGACTGCAACAACGCCCGCAAAGAGAAATACCGCGACGGCCCGCTGGGCGAGGGCTACGTGCTGACGGTCGAGCCGGGCCTCTACTTCCAGCCCGAAGACGAGCTGGTCCCCGACGAGCTACGCGGCATCGGCGTCCGCATCGAGGACGACGTCCTGGTAACGGCCGACGGCTGCCGCAACCTGTCGGCACGCCTGCCCCGAACCTCCGCCGACGTGGAAACCTGGCTGGCATCCCAGCGCGAGGCAGGCCCCCGCCTCCCCGAGTAGACGGAAATCCCCGGCACCCCAAGTGCCGGGGATCCCTCTCGCCAAGTCCGCACACGCGCTCACCGCGACCCATCCGCGCCGTCACCCACCCGCGCCGTGATCGCGGCATCGCCCGGGACTGAAACGGTGGTTACCTTTCGCACCTTTCAGGGCTTTTGTCACGCAGGCGCGCGAGCTCGGCAGACGTTGCCGGGCCGTCAGGAAGTGGGCTGGTATTCGGTGATCACGAAGCAGGAGGCGCCGTCAGCGCCCTCGTCGGACACGTTGAACGAGACCGCGATCGGGTGGCCGTCGGTTGCGTCGAACTTCGTGGTCACCTCGCCGCCGTCGTCGGCTGCCGTCTGGGCTAGTTCGAGCAGCCCGCTCAAGGAAGGGACGTCGATCTCCTCCTCGCCCGAAGCCGTCCGGCCGTCGATCCGGTCGGCCTTCACCACCGCGCCGTTCTCGACGGTGACCCGGTAGCGGCCTATCGAAGGGCCCCGGTTGCACTGGCGCTCCAGCACGAAGCGGTAGCTCGCGGGCTCGGTCCAGGGCGGCGCGGAGGCGGCCGCCACCTCGGACGCGGAGGCGCTCGGCGAGGGAGACGGCGGTGTCGAGGTGCAGGCGCTCACGACCGCCAGCAGGGCAGCGCCGCAAAGGGCAAGCCTGAGCCGCACGTCGACCTCGCCTGTCCGGGATGGGTTTCCAAAAAGCGAAGGCTAGTGCAAACGGCCGGCCGGGCCGCAGGCCGATCTGGAGGCGACCCTTGGTTCGCGATTCTTGTGCGCGCGTCTTGTGCGCGCTCGCTGTTCGCGAGCTTTGTTCATGCGCGGGCCTGCGGAAGGCCGGCGCCGGTCATAGCGAGACCAGGCCGGTCGGGGCGCCGTGAGTCCTGCCGCGGTGTTGCACTTCATGGACTGGGTTGTTGGTCCGGGCGAGCTGACCTGCGCGAGCTGACCCGGGCGAGCTGGTTGTGACGCTGCAGTTCATGCGCTAGGCCGATTGCGGTGGCCGTCAGGGTAGGTCGGCCACGTAGACCGCGACTGAGCGCGGCGGGACTGTGAGCTCCCCGCCGGCCGCCGTCGCTGTGCGTAGCAGTGGGTCTGCCGAGGCCACCAAGTCGGGGTGCAGGCGTAGGTCGGTGGCTGCCAGGGCCGGGACCGTTTGCACCGTCGTGGTCGGGGTGGCGTTGAAGACCACCACCACGGTGCTCCACTGCGGGTCCAGGCCCGTTCCGTCCAGGGACATCACGATCACGCCGGGGGGCTCGGCCGGGCCGCCCAGTGGGAAGGTCAGGCGGCGCTGCACCTCGTCGGCCGTGGGCAGGCCGAAGACCGGGGACGAGCGGCGGATGCGCAGCAACTCGCGGTAGCGTTCCGCGGCTAGTGCGATCGTGTCGTCGGGCGGGATCAGGGCCGGGTCGGCGAGCAGGGGGCGGGCCCACGGCCATTTGTCCTCGTTGTCCTCGGCTGGGGGCAGGCCCACGCCGAAGCCGTTGCCGGCTCCCGGGGACCAGCGGATCTGGTTGAACCAGTCGCCCGAGTTGAACGAGTTGCGGTCCAGCGACTTGGAGCGCAGGCGTTCCGTGCCGAACGCCACGAAGCCGATGCCCTGGCCGAGCACCACCAGCGACAGGGCCAGCACCTGCATCCGGGCGCGCTCCAGGATCGGCGTGGCCGGCGGGAGCTTGAAGGCCAGCGCGTCGTAGAGGATTTCGTTGTCGTGCGCGTCGACGTAGTTGACCGTTTCGCCGGGCGCCGCCGCGTAGCCGCTCGGGGAGCCGTTGTAGTCGATCTGCGAGCCGCTGCGCTCGACGCCGTCGTGGGTGGTGAACCTGTACGTCGCCAGGCCGCCGGAGAGGCCCACCTTGATCCGGTCGTGCACGGACAGCGGGGTCGACGGGCCGAGACCGGACGCGAAGCCCTGCACCGACGGGTCGTCGCCGAACGAGCCGCCGCCGCGCACCGCGTCGCGCAGCCGGTCGTTGAACGTGCCGATCCCCGTGCCGGCCATGTTGACCTGGGTGGCCTGGGCGAACCGGGCGTCGTACGCGACCTCCCCGAAGTTCCACCCCTCGCCGTACAGGTAGACCTCGTGGCCGTCGACGCCGTCGACCTCCTTGGTCAGGTGGTCGAGCGTGACCTTCGCCTCGAGGATGTTGGCCCGCGGGTGGTGGCCCATCAGGTCGAACCGGAAGCCGTCGACCTTGTAGTCGCGGGCCCACGTGACGATCGAGTCGATCACCAGGCGGCCCATCATGGTGTGCTCGGGCGCCGTGTTCGGGCAGCAGGTGGACTCGGCGGTGGTGCCGTCCGCCAGCTGCCGGTGGTAGTAGCCCGGCACGATCTTGTCGAGCACGCTCCAGGTGGCCAGCCCGTCGGCCATCGTGTGGTTGTAGACGACGTCCAGCACCACGCGCAGGCCCGCGTCGGCGAGCGCCGCGACCATCCGGCGGAACTCGAGGATCCGGGCCGCGCCGGCCGGCTCGACGGCGAAGCTGCCCTCGGGGGCGGTGTAGTGCAGCGGGTCGTAGCCCCAGTTGAACCCGTCGTCGTCGGCGACCGCCATCACCTCGCGCTGCTGCTCGCTCGAGTCGCTCGCCAGGGTCGCCAGGTCGCAACTCGGCTGCTTCTGGTCGGCGCGCCGGTCGGGCACGGTCGCGTAGTCGAACGCGGGCAGCAGGTGCAGGTGGGTCAGCCCGGCGTCGGCCAGCGAGCGCAGGTGCGTCATCCCGGCCGACTCGGGGTGGGTGAACGCCAGGTAGGTGCCCCGGTCGGCGGCCGGCACGGTCTCGTCGGCGATCGAGAAGTCGCGCACGTGCAGCTCGGAGATCTGCATCCGGGCGCTCGCGACGGCGGCCGGCTTGGCCAGCGTGGCCCAGCCCGGCGGCATCAGCGCGGCGTCGGCCAGGTCGACCAGCTGGCTGTGGGTCGAGTCGACCGCCAGGGACAGCGAATACGGGTCGGTCACGCTGGTCGTCACGATCCGCTGGGCGGCCGGGTGCCACACCTCGACCCGGTAGCGGTAGTAGCGCCCCAGCCACTTGCGTTTGCCCGCGATCGACCAGACACCGGTCAGCGCGTCGCGGTCCATGGGCAACAGCTTCGGCTCGTCGCCCGGCGTGCGGGACAGCTCCAGCGTCACCGTGCGCGCGGTCGGCGCCCACACCGCCAGGGTCGGTCGCTCCTCGTCGATGAGCACGCCGAGGGGGGCGTCGGCGGCCTCGGCGTAGAGGTCGTCGAGCACGCCCGGCAGCTGCACGCCGGTGATCACGGTGACCCGCCCGGCGCCGTCCCGGCCGACCACCAGCAGCTGGCCGCGAAGCAGATAGGCGAGCGCGGCGTCGCCCAGCTCGCGCACCGAGAACGCCCGGTAGGCCCGCAGGTGCGGGAAGTGCCGGCTCTGCGCCTGGAACAGGCCGCCCGGCCGGACGGTCAGCGGCAGCGTGGTGTGCTCGCCGGCCAGCTCGTCGCCGTCCCGGTGCAGACCGCCGCCGGCGGCCGCGACCAGCGCGAACCCGGTGGCCAGATCGGCCAGCTGCGGCGGCAGGGCGATGGTGGTGCGGTCGACGAAGACGGCCAGGGACCGGGCCGGGTCGATCTCGGGCCCGAGCGAGCGCAGATCGGGGCGCACCGGCGCGGCATGGCCCGACAACAGCCACACCTCCCGCGCGACGGTCAGGTCGAGGCGCTGGTCGTCGGGCAGGTCCTTGACGTCGCCGCGGTGCACGACGAAGCGCAGCCCGACCGCGTCGGGGCGCACCGGCACCCGGAACACCGCCCCGAACGCGTCGAAGCCGGTCGGCCGCAGCGGCCGGCGCCAGACCGGCTTTTCGGGGGTGCCCTCCCAGGCGTGCAGGCCCCAGCCGGAGTAGTCGCCGTCGTCGCGGCGGTAGTGGATCACCGCCGCGTCGGGGTCGGGGTCGGGCGGATCGGAGGCGTCCGGTGTGTCGTAGATCACCGGATCGCCGGCCCGCAGCCAGACCTCGGGCGTGCCGGCCGGGTCGACGTGCCGGTCCTCGGTCACGTCCTTGGCGCCGGACCGGTCCACGACGAGAAAGCCCACGCTGCGGGCCTCGTCGGCGAGCCGCACCCAGGCGAACCGGCCGTAGGAATCCTCGCCCGCGAACGCGTGCCCGCCCGGAAATCCGGTGATCTGGTCGGCGGCGATGTCGCCCCACGCGTGCAGCGCCCAGTCGGCATAGCCGGCGTCCTCCCGGCGATAGTGCACGACCAGCCATCGCGGCCTGCTCAACGTCGTGGTGGGCTGGGCGGGGGTGATCTCGGTCGTGGTCACCTGGCCACTATGGCATCGGGCCCCGACAGTTTCAGTGAGTCGCGATGACCGTCGTGATCCGCGGGCCGCCGGCGCCGGCCCGGATCAGATAGCTGAAGCTTTCCCCGGGGACCGCGTTGCCCGAACTGTCCAGATATTCCCACTGCACCGCGACCAGGGCCAGGGCGTCGCTGAGCCGCTGCACGTCGCACAACTGGGCGTGCGCGGCGACGATCTGCTGATCCCGGTACGCCGGGGCGGCGCCGAGGAAGGACAACGCGACCGCGGCGGGCGAGGAGAACGTGAAGCTGTAGCTGTCGGCGACGACCATGCCGGGCAGCGCGTAGCAGCCGGCGACCCCGGCGACGTCGCCGGTGGTCAGCGCGACCGCGTACCGGCCGAAGAACTCGGCGAGACTGTCGAGATCCGTTGACGCCTGCACGGAATGCCTGATTCCCGGTCGGCCGTCCGGGCAAACCCGTGCCCCCCACGGGTAGCCCGGCTGCTCTACCGTGTCTCCGCGATGAAGGTGCTCTTTCTGCTCAACGACGGTTTCGCCATCGGCGGTACGGTCCGGACGACGTTCAACCTGGCCGGGGCCCTGGCGGCACGCGGTCACGACGTCGAGGTGCTCAGCACGCGCCGGCGCCGGGACGTGCCGCAACTGGCCGTGGATCCGCGGGTGCGACTGATGTCACTGCTCGAGGATCGCCCGGAGCATCCCGACTATGTGGCCGACGATCCGAAACGCGGCCGTCCGGTCCGGGTCTATCCGGCCGCCGACTACCGGTCCGCGGGCTACGACCTGCTCGCCGAGGACCGCTACCAGCGCTATCTGCGGGCCAGCGACGCCGACGTGCTGATCGCGACCCGGGCCGGGCTGATCGCGTACGCGGCGAAATTCGCCCCGGACCGGATGGTCCGGATCGGGCAGGAGCACCTGACCCGGATGCAGCAGCGCAAGGCCATGCGCGAGGAGTTGCCGCGGCACATCCGCAAGCTGGACGCGTACGTGACCGTGTCCGCGCGCGACGCCGAGGACTATCGGGCCAACCTGCGCCGGCTGCGTGGCACCCGGGTGCTGTTCATCCCGAACGGCGTGCCCGCGCCGCACGTCGCCCCGTCGACCGGCACGGCGAAGATCGTGGTCGCGGCCGGCCGGCTGATCGCCATGAAGCGCTACGACCTGCTGATCCGCGCGTTCGCGAAGGTCATCGCGCAGCACCCGGACTGGCAGCTGCGGATCTACGGCGGCGGCGAGGAGAGCCAGCCGCTGCGCCGGCTCGTGCTCGAGCTGGGCCTGCACAACCACGTACTGATGATGGGCAGTTTCTCCCCGCTCGACCCGGAATGGGCCAAGGGTGCCATCGCGGCGGCCCCGGCCGACAAGGAGCCGTTCGGGATGACGCTGGTCGAGGCGATGCGCTGCGGCGTCCCGGTGGTCAGCACCGACGCGCCGTGGGGGCCCCGGGAGATCCTCGCCGAGGGCGTGGACGGCCTGCTCACCGCGGTCGGCGACGTGGACGCGATGGGCGACGCGCTGCTCAAGCTGGTCGGCGACGAGGCGGGCCGGCGGGCGATGGCCGGCGCGGCGCTGCGAAACTCGGCGCGCTACGACCCCGACGCGATCGCGGCCCGTTACGAGGAGCTGTTCGAGGAGCTGAAAGCCGCCAAGAAGACCCGCAAGGCGAAGTACGGCGAGCCGCCGCCGGTGCTGGGGCCGGCCCCGACGCTGACCCAGCCGGTCGTCGACTGCGCGGTCCTGCCGGACGGCGACGTGCTGCTGCGGCCGGGCCCGGCGGTGCCGGAACAGACCCGGCTGACCTGGCGGCGGATGGGCACGACCGAGGTGGTCGAAGTGCCCCAGGACGGCCTGACGGTGCGGCTCGGCGACCTGAGCGACGGCGCCTGGGAGCTGCTGCTGCCCGGCGGCGAGTCGGCCGTGGCCGGCGTACGCGAAACTCGGTCTTTGCTGGAAAAAGCGCCCGATGCGGGCGTGCACCGCCAGTTGCCCTATCGGATGGTGACCGGCGGGCTGGGGCTGCGGGTGTGGCAGCGGCCGGTGCACGCCGAGGTCAGCGAGGTGCAGGCCGACGACGCCGGGGTGCACGTGCACGGCCGGCTCCTCGGCGCGACCCTGGGCGGGACGGCCCGGCTGCACGGCCCCGACGACGCGCTGCGCGAGGTTGCGGTGGAGGCGCTGTCGGCGACGGAGTTCCGGCTCACCGTGCCCGCGCTGCCGGCCGGGACCTGGCATTTGTCGATCGCTTACGGGGACGGCGAGAAGGCCGCCCGGCTGGGCCGGTTCCTCGATGACGTGGCGGACAAGAAGAACGCGTTTGTGTTGCCCGCGGCCAGAATCGGCGGCGTGACCGTGCAGCCGGCGTACTTGTGGGGTAATGAGTTCTCGGTGCGCGTGACGGGCTGACCCGCCTTGCGCCCACTAACAAGACGGACGTACGGTTTACGAAAGACGTGAACCGAGAGTTAGGTCTGCCTAACTAGCGGACGCCCGTCACCGGTGCGGA
>Ga0307515_10004360_pt1 | contig 29339 bp, 11 predicted proteins | sample 17_EM_MG_FD_194513 | JGI IMG/M metagenome (GOLD analysis project Ga0307515, IMG submission 194513) | Populus trichocarpa ectomycorrhiza microbial communities from riparian zone in the Pacific Northwest, United States - 17_EM | ecosystem: Host-associated > Plants > Roots > Unclassified | place... | reverse complement strand
GTGACATTTCTTTTTCCTCTCTTTCTAAATCTTGTAGACAAGAACAAGATTCAAAGAAATCATTTTAAAACCATATAATAGGTGATAAAAAGTGGTATAGTAGCAAGTATTTGGGATTAAAAGATTTGTTTTTTCTATGATTGCTAATATGATGGTCACTAGAGATTTATATGATCGTTAACTTCAGTACCCATGAGATTAGTCGAGATATGCGTAAGCTGGTCCGAACACCCACGTTAATAAACCCCCCAAAATTAATCAAATAAAATGGACAAAAAAAAAGTCAAATTAAAAACTATATATATATATATATATATATATATATATTTGGCTATTATCCACTTTACTTAACTACCTACTAATGATTAAATATAAATATTACTTATAACATACACCGTATATTGAACAAATGCATAATTACCAACTTTATATGGAAAGAAATATAAATGGAAATACAAATCTAAAAATCTAATCCATGTCTAATGTAATAAGCAACTATGGCAACCACAACCTTTTGCTAAAAATGGGGAAAAGACTCTAAATGCTATTAACGGATATAGTATTATATATATTTAATTGTATCTAATTTATTTTTAATAAGTTATTGTATCTCTCATTTATTATTTTGTTAGATTCTCTTTATCAAAACTAATAAAAATAATTTGCACATAACCAAGTTTAAATTTTATATTTTTAAAATAAAAAATTAAAAAATATTTAATATTCTGGTTACGATTCAATAAATTAAAATTTCATATTTAATTTTGATAAGTTGTACATATAAATTATTCTACACGTGACAAATTTTGAAAATATTTTTAACATTTATATTTTAATTTTTTGGTAAAGATTATTGTGAATATATAAAATATTAACTTGATCAATTGATATATTTTTATTAATTTTGATGGTAAAAATATGGTGAAAGAATAGATTGGAGCATAGTTATATATATCTAATATTTAGTTGATTTAGTTTAAAGTTTGATTAGGAGAGAGATTATATCTAATATTTAACTATTTTCTTAAAAATAAATCCCAAGCAAGGTTTTTTTAGTAAAAATATATTAGATTTTTTTTAATCCGAAATTAGATCCTCAATTAATGAATCTTCGAGTTAATCCATCATGCCAGGGTCTAGGGATTAAAGGCACAGCAACTTTTTTAATGATAAAATGGATGTAATTAAACACAATCCATTGAAGAAAGAAAGAAAAGAAAAGAAAATATATCAATCTCATTCTCGTTGTATTTGCCATAAAAACCATAGAATTACGGTATCCCAAAACATATTTTTTTGGGATTTTTGGGACAGTAAATGACATAATATATATATTTTTTAAATAAAGAAAACCCAAAACAGAAAAAAAAAAAAAACCAAAGTGGTCAGGTCAGTTTTAGAGAGAGAGAGAAACAGTAGAGGGTGTTGTGTACACATGACATACATGCACATGGTAGTTGTAGAGAGAAAAGGAGAGGAAGAAGGAAAGAGAGAGAGAGAGAGAGAGGTATATGCATCTATTGTGGAAGAGAGCAGCACTGTGGGTTCTCCAAAGCTATAGATACCCTTTTCTCTCTTTCTCTTTAGCCAGTTTTGAAACTTGAAGAGGTTAAAAGTAAAACCATTTTTTATTGCTCACTCTATGGTTTAAATATTCTGTCTTTAATGTCAATCTCACTTTTGAAGAAGACCCATTATCATCTTCAACTTCTCTTCCCTTATTTCAATCAAATTTCTCTGCTTTGCTCCTCTTTGCATGTTGATCCCAAGTTGCATTGTTGAGGTAAGGTCATTTTTTCTTACGGTTTTTTAATATGTTTTTGAACTATTTGATTGAAATGTGGGAATTTGAATGTGGGTTTTGGAGGTAATTGATTTGGCGTTTGGTGATCTGTGTAAATTTTGGGTCTTTTGGATTCTGGCTTTTGGCTATTTGTGCTTATCTGAGTTTTCAGATTTGTGAATTCTGGATATAAGTTGATGGGTTCCCTTCTCTAATTTGTTTTTCTTTTTTGTGCTGTTTTATCCTCTTTTGATTCAATGCATGGGGTTTTATGCTATATCTGCGGCACTTCATTCTTTCTCTCATTGATTTCATAAGATGTGTAAAATTCTAGTGCCCTTATAATGAGATCTCCAGATGACATATTAGATTATGGATATCAGTTCTAGTGCTTTTCTGTTAGGAGAATTCGGTACGATTTACTGGTATTTTCGAGGCAGAAATCAAGAGTAGCTGCTGTTTTTTGCGTGGCAGATTTTTGCCTTTTATTTGAGTTTTTAAGGTCTTGGAAAGCAGAGTTGAGAGCTCAATACTTTATGCACGCCCTGAAGTTTGTTTTAGAAGAATCCATTTAGTTGTGAGTCTGACACTTATTATCTGGCTTTATATATTGTTGTGGCATAAGTAGAATGGTTCCTTTTGTGAAATGGGATTTTGCTTAGGACACACAAGTGAATGAAGAATGACTTAGATTTAATTTGATGTCAACCTTACCTTCTCTGTCTTCAATAATAGATGACCCTACTAATCTATAGAAGCGAAGCTTGTAAAGACATGGAGAAATACAAAGAACTAAGTTTGTTTCATATCAAACCATTTTTGAGGGAACTGTTCGTATTAGCCATGTTCAAGTGTAGAGTAATGGACTTGCAAAAGCCACTTTGGATGAAAGTTTTCATGTTCTGCTACCAGAAGTGTCTTACACAGAAAGAAAAGGAAACGTTGACATTTGCTGATCATTTTAGTTGATTTGGAGGGAGTGTGGGAGGATGCTTCCTTATGCAGGTTGAAGGTTTTGCATTGGTGGGATAGAAAAAATTCTTGATCTCTCTCTCTCCCTTATCTGCGAGCTTTAGCTAAGTAAATTGTAAATAGTTGTAAGTTAGCTTGATAGTTTTTGTCTTCCTTGGGATACTTGTAGTATAAGGGAAGAGGTGCCCCTCTTTTGGGACTGGAGCTAACATACTTTTGCATTATTTATAAAAGAAAGAAACCATTGGAGTTTATCAAGGTTTCATCTAAATCACCTTTGACAGATTGTTGTTTTCTCATTTTAATTTAGTACACAAAAAGAGAGAATTCAACTAGTTAGTATGATGTGGCATATAAGCAGAGGGTAGCAGGGTAAGGTAGAGGGTAGTATACTACATACAGTCTACAGGTATAATTATTGTCACCTGGAGCAGTTGGTAGCACTGTTTCATTTTCCAAGGGCTGGCCTACTGTTATATAAGTTGGATTACTCAATTATACCAGTGTTGAAGCTAAAACTGTAGCTTTTGTTGCTCTGCAAAGGTTCCTTCGTTTTTTTCCAACAAGAGAATGAAATCCAGACAGCTGCAATTATGGTAAGATCCAAATTCTAGTATCTTGATGATCTGAACTGAACACAAATATGTTTGTTTAGGTGTGTGGAATATAAATGTGATTATGTGACTACTAGAGAACTTGCTCATTTAGTGTAATTTTTTGGGTTGCTATATCACCGTGTGATTTGTGGAATATAAATATGATCATGTGACTACTAGAGAACATGCTGATTTAGTGTAATTTTTTGGGTTGCTATATCTCCGCGTGATTTCAAGTAGTAGTTGGGTTGTTGGAATTATAGATTATAATAATTCTTTGATATGCTAAATTTCCTTTTTTCCCCTTGTGTTCCTTGTGTCATGTCAGTTGTTTTCTGGATCAAGGGATTTCTATGTTGGATTGCGAAGATAAACCAACTTTATGATGAATAAAACACTAAGGCCCATGCCATATCCAATTCTCATCGATTTGCCTCAGGCTTGCAGTCACATAAAGAACTTGAAGGCATAACAGAAGATGCAATAATAAGTCTCATTTTCTGTAGTAAGATTGTTAAATCCAAGAATTTTGGGCATCTTATTCATTTGTTATTTATCCCAAAACAGAAAGAATATGGGGTATTATTCAGTTCATCATAGTTTCTTTTATTGGTTGCTGACATGCATTTGCCAAGCCAGTCCTATTCTCTCTCTCTCTCTCTCTCTCTCTCTACACATGCTAACTAGACATCAAAACATTTGTTTTTCTATTTATGTATCATGATAGGCCTTTCTGAACAAGGCTTGTAACTTCACATCAAATGCTCTTACCATAGCTCTTGTATGCTGAATTTGATTGTGAGGAAAGAACATGAATATTCCTTAAGTATGTAGATCTTTTTTTATTAGACTAATGAAATTTCAAGTCCCATTTTGATGTTTGTTTGTTTTCTAATGCTTGAAGAAAGCATGGAGATGCTGGCTTGATGGATGGATATGTAGTATAATATAATGACATATGAACCGAAAATGAAATGGTACAGCTTCTATGAATATAGAAATGGGAAGCCATTTACATCATATTAATGAAGCTGATGAGGCGTAACACTTTATGATGTCCCAATATGTTCTCTTTTTCAAGTGAAATCTTCTCTGTTTCAGTACTGAACAAACCCTCATTCTAAATTGATATGATATCTTTTTAAATCTTATCACTTCTTGGTTTTGCCCTTCTTATTTTCCTTCAGCATTACTCAAATTAATACATCAGTGAACATGATCAGAAATAAAAAGTTATCCCGTTTGGAGTAGATTCATCTGTTAAAAGGTAGATTATTTATGTGCATGCTTCGAAGCATACTATAAGATAAGAAATGATGCTGTCAAGCTCAACTGTGGGGTTTTCCCTATTAATTGCCATGGAGAAATAATTATATCCGTTGGACATAATTTTAACTTATGAAGCCTTTTTAGCCTTAAGCCTCACGTGACATAAAAATGTAACGGGAAAAATGGACGAAAACCTTTATGGTTCAAATTGGTTGGAATTGTATGTAAGATTGAGATCCCACGTGATATTATGGTTTGAGTTGAGACCTAAGCCCAATCTTCTTTCTATGGGATTTTTGTGAAATCTGAAATTTTTGGGGATTTGTAGATGATGATTCTTCAGTATCTGGATTTAGACTTTTAATAGTTATGATCTCTTGCGTTGATACTTTTGGAACTTTGGGATGCCTGGTCTTTCTTCAGTTTAGAGGTCATTTTTTGGTGCAACAATATTTGGGCTTGTAACCACATCATGTAAGTTTGAGTCTTAAGTGTAACCTCTGCATAAAAAAATACTGAGGGGTGGAGCTATTTCCAAAAGCTCCATCCTAGATACTCACTTGGACCAAAATTGGGCATTGGCCTTTTTCCTTTTTCAGACATGATTTAGTTCCTTGTGTTATTCATGTGTGCCTAGTGATGTAAATATTGATTGTTGTCTAGTTTACAAGGAAAGACACTAGATTATAAATTCAGGCAAGCCTAGCAGTTTTCTTTAATTGTTATCTTATCTTTTTAATGTGCCATTTATTTTATTTTTTTAAAATTGATTTCCTCTTTTAAATGCAGATTTTTCTAGCGTTCTATCATTGTATGTTGAACTGTGATTTATTGGGTGTTAAAATGCATCTCCGTATTTGTCTAAATTGGCTTTGTGTTTTAATGCATATTTTTTCTCAACTGTAGGATAGCATGAACTTGGTATATGACATGGGTTTTCCCTTTCCAATGAACCATGAATGCTGAATGGAGATGGCGGGTAACAAGCCTTTCTGAAGATTTTATTCAGTATGTGATTAGTAAGATTTATAGTTCTCTAGGAAATAAGGCAAGAGAGTGATGAAAAAGTGTAGATAGGGAATTTAAAATAAAGGTTCTTGAGAAAAACAGGTACAGCTTTTCCACCAAATTTGGTAGTTATTGTTGAGATTTTGTCATCTTCTTCTTCTTAGGGTGATGCCTAATCTTCGAACTTAATTTTTTCCATATTTTCTGGTTGATCATTTGATGCATATTTGAGGTACATACAGATATGTAAGACAGAAGTATGGGATTTTATCTGTTTCCTTTTTTTGTTCTGTTCTTTCCATAAATTTTGTGCGGGGGGGTTCTTTGTTGAGGTCATCTTTTGTCGGTTCATGTGCTAGTTTTCCCTCTTTATCAATTTGTGCATTTATCTATGTGTTTATATTATGGTCTGAAAACTTTAAATGAATATCATATTATCATGAAAGTACTTGTCTTGCCTAATCACATGATCAAGATTAACAATTTAGCTTCAAATTGCATAAGCCAATTCCTAAGACATGCATTGATGAAAAGGATTAAGCCAAAATCTAGCATTTACGTCTAAATATTAACGCAAAAAAACTACCAAAAAAATTAATTCAAAAACCTTCTTAAATGTGCTTCTACGCAAATCTAAAATCCGACTACAAAATATTAATTATAACACATACAAGATAAACTAATTCATTTTAGTAAAACACTTCTGACTTCAGTAATAACGTGAAAGGAAAAATGTAACTAAACAATTCAGGTTTTTTCTAAGGTAATGGTCTGACACCACAACATCATTGATTGTACATGTAACATTTGCAATAGTCACCAAATTTGTTACTAGCATGGTAACGGCTGTCGTGATTTGTAACAATTGTGAGTATAAAATTACCTCCATTTGGCGTTGGATTTCAGTTCCATCCTGTGATGGTTGTTATTTGAGTCCATGGTTCTAGCAATTAAGTTCAAGCTTGGATGACATTTTGTAATGTTGCCCCAGCTTTTCTTTTTCCACTAGTCTTAGGAAAATTTAGAATTAAATATTACACGAGACTACGAGAGTTTTGAGAGCGCCAAATTAGAATGATCAGCATTCTACTGAAATTTTTGTGCACATAATATTTCCTAAACAAGCCTGTCAATAATCACATATGTTGTTCTTTAGATGATTAAGTAGCTTGTCATTTTTTACTAGCTTTTTTTATGGTAAACATGCACAAATAATATTCTTTCAATGTGCGAATTTTGATATTTATTCCTCACTAAAGTTGCTGTTATGAATAGATGCACACAAACTTTCAAGCAAAAATCCAACTGCACAGTAAAACTACCTATGCAAGAATAGATTCTACTAGTTTACATAGAAGCTTTCCATGGTTTTAAGCACGCTGATAACATCTAGCAGTTTTTTAGACTGTTGATGTGTTGCAATTTATTATGAAATGGGCTGTAATGATTTCATTGGGTGAAAAACTTCATGCACGTGACAGTTGCAGTTGCTCATGTCAGCTTGCATTTTGACATGTTTGTTATTCACGTACTGGGGACTAAGAATTGCTATATCTATGTCACATTTTCAGCTAAATAGCGGAGAACCTTATGCATTCTCTAGGCTTTTTAGATACACTGCTTAATCGATGCTGTGTTGCCATCTAGCAAATAGAAAAATACTTTAATATATGTTGATGATGCTGTTACTGATTGATGATAGTCATACAGATGGAAGGAGTTGTTGGCTTATGGAATTAGATGTTGTTTGCTTGGTCAACTGTCTCTTTGGGGAGGCATAGAATATATCAAGATTCTTAACTTTCCTAACTTATTGGCAGAAAGATAGTTATATCTACTTTGAGGCTTTTCTTCTCTATCACTCCTTCTCTATTATCTATATATCTATCTTCCTGTCCATCTATTGATCTTGCTTCTCGAATTAAAGTAACATTGATAAATGGCATTTAGGTTGGAGGGTAATATGACTTGTTTTAAGTGGTAAAAAATAATCTAGAATCATGAAAACTTACAAAAAACTTAGCCCTTAACAGAACTGAATGGAGGAAGTATTGCTAATTGATGTCCTATGTTAATGAAACAAAAGAGCATGGCACATGGTGAATTATGGGTATCCAATTCTCTTGCATTGGATTTTGTAAATGACCTTTGAGGTCATAAGTGCATTAAAATCCTCTGGAGTCCTCTTTTTTTTTTCTTCTTTTTTATCTTTGACGCAGCAGATGGAGGTACATAGAGCAGGATTAGCTTTAGCATTTCCATTTGATTTATCTGGGAATGTTGTCTTCACTTTTCTTTGAATTGGAAATGGCAGCTTGGTTAGCCAAACTTGAATCCTCCTTTTTCTTGCTTGATTTTTTCTTAATTTGTGTTTGCTTGTGGGTTTGGTCTATTGGGTGGTGGTATAGACTAAGGAGTGGCTTTATCTTTTCATGGTCTAACTCCTCATGAGCCAGCTGAAAAATGATTCCCTAACAACCAGGGCAGTTGAAATAATTAATTTTTGGGATTTTCATCTTGGTTTTTTCTGTTATATCAGTGACAATTTTTCTGCATGGAAATTATTAAATGCATTTGGTTACCTGATTATTTCTTTATATTTCCTCTTAAACTTAGGATCGGTTAAAATGATCTGTTTTAGGTGCTCCCTCCATCGGTAATATACTCTTGCCATGCAAATCCATAAATTTCCCATCACGCCTCTAATTTTTTTCCTAGTGCAATTGGAGTGGAAATTATTTCTTTGCATGCAATGGATTTTGGATTTCCTTGAGTTGCATGTAATGCAAGGTTTTACAACTTTTGAGGGGAATTCTGTGGAATTTGTTCATCCATACACATTGTAGGTGCAGAGCTGACACAAGAACTACATTAGAAGTTCAACATGCCATTACCTTATATGCATCTGCTTTTCTTTTGTTTTTTACTTTTTATGTTATACCTCCTTAATGTAAAGTTTTACCATACACATTGTTTTTTACTATTAGTTTTTTGCTAATAGGAGTGCATAATTGTTCAGTCACTAATACTGGTTGTTTACTCCTTTTGTTTTTGTTGTTTCTCACCAGTTTATGTATCTTTTAAATTTTAATGGATGGTTGCATTTGGCTTGAGAGCATATGCGTGGAAAAGTTTGGAGAATCTAGAAGTTTGGTCAGGCTGTAGTGATGACCAGTTCAGCAATTGATGATTTTCGGGGTGATGGCTTTGAGGGGTCACATCAAGAGCGCTGTATTTTTGCAGATATTTTCTTTGGCAAAGATACTGGTGGGACAGGTAAGAGGAGTATTGATGCTGGAGTTATTAATTTAAAGAGCCAGGACTGTAAGATTGCAGATCCTTCGCTGCATACTAACAATGAATACTCAGCTGTCAGTACTCTTTCTTCTCCTATAAGTTTGTCAATCGAGGATTCTGATGTGAATGAGAATTCTGTAGGGGCTACTGCTTCAGGCTGTTTTACAGAAAGATTTACCTTTGTGGAGGGCACTAGCCAGAATAAGACTGTCAAGCGAATGAAGTTTGCAGTTGATGAACCTTCGGACACTGAACCTGATACATTGAAAGTTCTGACTTCATCCTTACTGCATAAAGAGATTGTTAGTGGTACAGCTGCTGCAGATATGGATTCACTGAGCCAAACAGTACTATTACATTTAGTCGAATCATCCTCTCAGGGTGTTGTATCCACCAGCTATCTGTTAAAGCAACATGCAAAAATAGACAGAAAAGGTGATGCACGCGAGCCAGATGTTCTGAAGTGCAGTTTGCCAAACTCAGATGGTGTTGCTGGCAAAGCTATTGCTTCACCTGTTTCCCAAGAGAGCTATGCAACAAGGATATTGCTTGCAAGACCTGTAGATGTTGTTGGGAAACCTGGATCCCCTTTAAATGCAGAGGAAAGAGCGAAGGCATTCAATTCGCCAGGATTGGATGTCTCCATTATCTCGAAGACAGATTCTAAGATGGATCCTCGTCCTTTTCTCCAAAGTCATATCACCCGCTTACTTTCAGCTTTGGGTTGGTGTATTGGAAAGCGCAAGAGACCCAGTCGAAAATATATGGAGTCTATTTATCAATCACCTGAGGGGAGATTAATTCGTGATTTCCCTAAAGTGTGGAGGCTGTGTGGTCAAATTTTGTTCGCAAATGGATACAAGGTGGTGCAGGAAGGCAATGGTAAGGAATGGGCTGATATAAGTCACTTTTGGTCTGATCTCTCAGATACATTGACTACTATTGAGAAAGACATGGATAAATCAGATCTTGCCAAAGCCTTGGCACATCAGTGGAGTATTTTAGATCCCTTTGTTAATGTTGTGTTCATTGATCGGAAGGTTGGCGTACTGAGAAAGGGATGTATGGTTAAAGCTGCACCAAGCTTAGTGAATGATAGAAATGTGAAAAGTGAAGATGGCATTGGAAAGGAGTCTGCTCAGAAAAATTTGTTGGCTTGGCATAGTGATTCTTGTCCGGTCACTAAAAGTGCATCAACAATTTGTGAAGGAAGCTGCCATGACTGTGATGTACAATCTGGCAACAGGACTTTCTCGGAATGCGGACAAGAATCAATGGTGAAAGGTCAGATGGATGTATCTATTCATATGAATGACAGAGAAGGCATGTGTTCTGATGGGATGGGAAATCAATCTTGCAGCATGTGTAAGGACAGGATAGGCGGTGTGGATATGACTGACTGGCTAACTTGTGGGACAGATTGCACTTCTGCCCAGTTGTGTAGTTGCCAATGTAATGATTTTCCTGTTACTGCTGGGAACATTATAGTGCATGGGGCGTCTGAATCTGTTTCCCCTCATCAAGACAGCAACTTGGTTGATCCAGATGATGGCACTGGTCATATGGACTCCATCCACCATGATGAGCCAACTTCTGCCCAAGTTGTGACTTCAGGAGTTTTGCAGCAATCCAGATTCAGTGAAGAGGAGGGATTACAGTGCATTCAAGCTTCGAGGTTCAAAACAAGGGATAAAGCAGCTATGAAAAAGATACGTAGAAAGTCCAGAAAAATATCAGAAATCAGATCAACCACATTAAGCCAAAGTGAAAATATTGATGTGCTTGGCAATCCATTAGAGTCAAACAAAGTTGAAGAGAAGCTTATCAAAAGAACTAAAAAGATCTGCATGAAGTCCTCCCCTTTGGATAATTGCCTACATCAGGGGGTGAAAAATGGTACAAAATTAAAGAGTACGCATGGCAATAGTTATGGTCCCAAATACAAACAAAAGAAAACAACCGGCTGCCAAATTGATGATGATGATTTGTTGATTGCAGCCATTATCAAGAACAAAGATTTTAGCCCAGGTGCCACCAGATCTATTTCTAAAAAGAAATCCTGCATATTAAGAGCTGGCTCAAAGCGCAAACGGAAAAAGGGCGGCTGCAGGCTACTCCCAAGAAATCTGGGCAAACTGGGAAAGCATTATGTGGGTGGTAAGTGGTCAAGAATGGGATCTAGGACGGTTTTGTCATGGTTGATAGATGCTGGGGTCTTGTCTGTAAAAGATGTAGTCCAGTACCGAAATCTAAAAGACGATTTTGTGATTAAAGATGGTGTGGTTACCAAGGATGGCATCATGTGTAAGTGCTGCAATATGGTGCTTTCGGTTACCAAGTTTAAGAGTCATGCTGGGTTCAAGCTTAACCGACCATGTTCAAACCTTTTCATGGAATCTGGAAAGCCTTTTACTTTATGTCAGCTGCAAGCATGGTCTGCTGAATATAAGAGCAGGAAAAGTGGTACCCAAGTGGTTCGTGCTGATGAAGATGATAAGAATGATGATTCATGTGGGCTGTGCGGTGATGGTGGGGAGTTGATATGCTGTGATAATTGCCCCTCTACTTTTCATCAAGCTTGCTTGTGTACAGAGGTTTGCCATTTGCTTTTCTGCTGTGTTTTATGGTGCATTTTCTTTTCCCATAGATTTCTTATAATTATTTGTTTCCTTTATCTTTTTCTTTTTTGTCTCAAGCAGACTATTTAGCAACTATAAGTGTTCTAAGTTGTGGTTTAAGATGCACTGACATGGCCATTAGTGTCTCAATATTTTGGTTGTCAAATCTTTTGGGAAATAAATAGCATTTTGATAGCAATATTTATGGTCATTTTTCCTGTTTGGATTCCAAATAATTGATGTCCTTACTATTGTAAGAGTTCACAGATAATTAGTTCTGAAACAGAGTAGAATGGATGAAAACATGCAAGTGGTGGAACGACCATGTTAATTGTGCTGTTCGTTTTTTATGAATGTCAATATGACTAGTTATACACAAGGAGCATGGTGACTTCTCTCTTTGAGTTAAGATTGTTTTTGTTCTAGCTACAGTAGCTAAATCAACATTTTATTTATTTATTTATTTTACTTCAGGATCTTCCTGAAGGCAGTTGGTATTGCCCGAATTGCACCTGTTGGATATGTGGGGATCTGGTCAATGATAAAGAGGCTTCAAGTTCTGTTGGTGCTTATAAATGTTTGCAGTGTGAGCACAAATGTACATCTCCAACCTCCATTTTGTTTAGCTTGATTGTTTTCATTGAATCTAAACTTCCTTGCAACGACCATGGATGGCTTGAGAATTGATTCAGGATGCACATGTTAAAGTATGAATTGTTCATGAAATTAAAGCTCATGCTTCTTGGAGCGGGTAATTTCTAAGTATTATGGTGGCTTGAAATTATTTTTGCTGGACATACATGTTAAAATAGAACTAGATTTGTTTTTCGTGTAATGGGGAAACTTTTATATTGTTTACTTTCATAGACAATAATGTTGAAAACTTGTTAGAACTGCAAGGTGATGACACTAATTTCTTGGATCATAACTTGTTCTAAATCTAATCTTTTTCAGCCCTACACTGCTACTGCCAACTTCTTAAGAGATTCAACTTCTATTCTAGAAAATCTAAGCATAAATTAATGCATTTTTTTTTCCACTAAAAATAAGTCTTGTACACCAATCTTTCCAATAATTTTCCTGATGTATAGAGTGAGGAGCTATTTCACTTCAGTAGGGTGGTGCTAAATGAGCTTGGCATAATAATCCTGTCAGTGAGCTATTGTTTGTGGTTCTCTATCCTATTAATCACTAGGATTTTATCTTCATCTTTGTTGGTAATTGATTTCTCACAGCGTTTCATAATGGTATGTGGACTTGTACCCCTTCAGTTACCCTATTCCATAATATTGAGTCTCTAATTTACCGGGTGTTTATATTTTTTACAGATCATGGGGCATGCCAACAAGGAAAACAAACACATGAAGGACTGGTTTCTGATGCTTGGTTTTGTAGTGGAAGCTGTCAAGAGGTACTTTGGCTCTATTTTCAAAGTTAGTTAATTTGTTAAGTACGTTGGATGTCAAATTGAATCCTTCTAGGAGTGTGAAGCTTCAAGTGCTTAAGAGTGATTAATTGTTGCCTAGCATGTCAATCTTGTGTATCTGACATAACACATCACAATTTGGTTTCCTTATTTCTAATGAATAACTTATTTATGTTTTCCATAAATTTGGCATGTAGCATTTAATGCAGACTCTTATTCTAATTTCCTGGAGCCAGACATGAAAAGCACTTGTTTTGGAAAATGCCAATTCCCTGATTCTTATTGAGCCCTGTGCTTTTGTAATGTTGATTTAGGATAGTTATTGCTTGCATCTTTATCACTGTTGAATGAACCTAGATGATTCTACAAATTTTGCTTGCTTTTACATATTTTAATTTCTGTACTTGTTCCCTTACAATGTTTCTACCTTGTTTTAGTAATTAATTGAAATAATCATGCCAAGATAAATAGCTTCCTGGTAAAGATACCGAACCCTTTATTTTATTGATCATAATCATGAATGAAGTTTGTAGAGTATGTTGTGCCTGTTGGAAATAGCAAACTAGATCTATTTTAGAGTTCTATTCTTCTGCAAATTAGTTTCTGCTAAGCTTTATTGAATTTAGACTAATTGTTTCTGAGTAGCTTTATCTAGGTTAGTTTGCTTTGCATTAACAGGTTTGTTTAGCTTTATTATTATCCAAATATTTAGCTTGTCACCTCCCTACAAATGGGACTATGCAAGTTAGTGCACACCAAGAGAGAGAGAGATCATTGAGATTGTTTGTGCAGAGAAGTGTCTTTGCACAGCAAGAGATCATTAAAATAATTAATCTCACCGTACCAAATCTGACCACTGGAGCGAACACCTTATCATAGTAAATCCTATATTTCTGTCTGTACCCATTTTCCACAAGCGTAGCCTTGTAATGATCAACATTGTCATCCGCAGTTCTCTTAATCTTGTAAACCCACTTAACACCAATAGATTTGTGTTGAGGTGGGAGTGTAGTCATTGTCCAGGTGTCATTCTTTTCAAGAGCCTGTATTTCTTCTTTCCTAGCGATCTTCCAACATTCCATTTCATTTGCCTCCTAGAAGCTTAGGGGCTCATGATCTGCATATAGACACAACAGACTTGAATCCATTTCTTATCATAGACTAGCTCATTAGTTGCTTCATATAGGTATGCTAGATTCCTTGTTTGTAGAGTTGGTGTTGAGCTTGAAAGGGAAGTGACAGTTTCCTCTTGTTCCTTTGATTGTATTGCTGGTTGTGGTGTTGATTGACATGGTGATGTTGCTGCTGCTGCTGTCCCATCTCCTGGATGTTGATCAGCCTCATTGTCTTCTAGTACAATTTTCTCCACATTTTTGTCATTGTTGTCCCACTTCCATGCATCTGCCTCATAAAAAATAACATCCCTACTAACCAACAGCTTCTTTGAAAGAGGATCATACAACTTGTAAGCTTCAGAATCTTCGTTGTAACCTACAAACACTCACTTTACTGCACGATCATCTAGTCTCTTTCGACTGGCCTCGGGTACTTATGCATAGTCAACAATTCCAAATTTTCATGGATGTGCTACACTTGACTTGATTCCACTCCATGCTTCATAAAGTGTTTTGTGCAGAATACTTTTGGTGGGGCATTTGTTCAACAAGTGTACTGCACATGCTACTGCTTCTCTCTAAAACATCTTTGGCATCATTCTTTCTTTGCTCATATCCAGGATCGTACAATTCTTTCGTTATGATATCCTATTCTACTGCAATGTGTAGGCAGCTGTAAGTTGGTATCTAATCCCATGTTCCCTGCAAAAAGATTGAAATGCAGCCGGGGTATACTCCCCACCTCGTTCTAATCTTATTGTGATAATCTTCCTAGCACTCTCATTTTCAGTATAAGCTTGAAACCTTTTAAACACTTCAAATACATCAATTTTTTCTTTAAGAAAATAAACCCCAATGAACTTAACAAAGTACACATGACCTCCAATTGACATAGGTTCAAAATGTCCCCATATGTTTGTGTGTACGAGCTGCCATTGTGTTGTTGCTCTTCATGTCTTTCTAGTGAGGAAAGCTTGACATCCCTGCTTCCCAAGTACACAGGTGTTACACACACTATCCAGCTCTGATACTAGATGTTGGTTTAAACACAAACTCTCACACGCACAAAAAAAATTGAAATGAGAAGAATATAAGAAATAACAGCAACAACACTTCTCTGCACATACAATCTCAATAACAGCAAGTACACAAGTGGTACACACACTACCCAGCTCCTTTATGCTTGGTAGTCCTCTCAACTTATCATTTTTGTACAGAAGTTTCAGGCCATTAAGATGACCATAAGGTAGGTGCTATTTTTCAATCTCATGCTCACTCTTGTTGGATAGGCAATGCCTAGCTACTGTTTTCAAAAGCAATGGAAACATTTTGTTCTGTCATCTGCACTTGAGCAGTGAGTCTCCTTTCAACATTTCTTAACTATAGTAAATTCCCTTCCATGTGGATTTCATGTCCTTTTTGAAGTACTTGTCCAAGACTCAGAATGTTGTTTCTCATGTTAGGCATGTAATACACATATGAGATGAATTCAGTTGTTCCATCTTTCTGATATATGGCCACATTTCCTTTCCTAGCAACTGGCAACTTAGAAGCATCTTCAGAACTAACATGTTCACGAAAATTCTCCTGCAGCTCCATAATTCATGTCCTTCCACACTTGATTTCTTGCTCCTAAATTCAGATACCAAACATTCCCACCTTCAAGCATACCACTGCCAACAACTAGCAATGTTGGTTCTTCCTATGTGCTGTTTGATTCCTTAGCAAAGTTTGCTATGTTGTCAACTTTGTTTGTGTTGAATTTAAGAGAGAGAGAGAGAGAGAGAGAGAGGTTTGGGAAGCCCACTCCTTACCCAGAACAGACATACCATGTTGAATTTAAGAGAGGGAGTGAGATAGGAGGCTTAGAGTGGCATAACTCGGAAGAGCCAAAAGGGCAACAAGCAGAAGCCCAGAGGAGACAAAAGGGCCGAGTCTACAGGAAGTTAGAATGGCCAAAAGGCCTACTCATCTCAAAAGGCACATTATGAGATGAGGTTTGCCAAGAGCTTATAAGGGTATTAACTTTGGTGTTTTGTTTTCAATGTGGGTTTCTAACATCCCCACGCGAAGCATGGATGGAAGACTAAGGCAGCATATATGAAGAGGGGGTTAGGCTTTGATATCATGTTGAAAACCATCTTAACTCAAAAGCTTAAGCTATTAGATAAGACTCCAAGTATGATTTTATAATACTATTTAACACACCCCTTCAAATGAAAGCTCTTTGGGTTTGAAACTTGCACAAACCCACCATTATTTTGTGCAATTTTATTAATTTTATTAGTTAAAATGAGGGTGGTGAGATTCAAATTCATAACCATTTGATCATCAATGCTTTGATACCATGTTAAGAAAACAAAGTCTTTGTGTTTCAAAACTGTCTTTTTTATGCAGCCAAGCCTCCGTTAAATAGGAAGTGATCTATTTGTACAAGGAAACAATTATTCTACATGCTAAACTAGTGTGCCATAAATGGTGCACTGGCCCCACATTCCCAACTCACAGGATGTTTACAAAAGATTAGAGTCATCTAGTGCCTAAAATAAAAGATCCTATCGCCTAAAATAGACTTGATAAAGTTTGGACATTCGTTGGCATAATGCCTTGCTTACAATTCCAGCACTGAACATTCATTTTTCCTTCACTGTACTAAGCATTCCTTGTGTGCATTGAGCCACCATGTCCTCCACGCCCATGGTATGTGAAGCCTCCACGACCTCTTCTTTGTCCTCCTTTGATATTCTCAAGGACAAGCTTTGATAGCTGTAACATCGTCATTTTTTCAAATGTGCAATTCATGCACTCGAAGTGATCCCAACAACTCCTCCATGCTCATGCTTTCCAAGTCTTTGGACTCTTCTATTACTGTCACCTCATTCAAAACTAGGCGTTGGTGATTGTATCATTTTCTCAAACACTCAAGTATCATCGAGTTTTTCTCCATTTCTACTCATTTGATTAACAAATCCACTTAATTTGGAATGATAATCTAACACAGCTTCACCTTCTTTCATGTGTGCTGTTTCAAACTCCTTTTAATGTGTGCAGACTTCTCTCGTTCTACTCCTTTCTAGATGATTCTCAGCTTGTCCCACACTTCTTTACTTGTGACAGCTTCTGGGATCTTTTCAAATATAAACAAGGGATAGTCTTTTTATCTTTCTTCCCCTAATTCTAGTGAGTATTCTCCTGTTATGGAGTGTATGCACCTTCTTCATTAGGGGTGGGTTCAGTATAGTCATTGCTAACTATGTCCCACAGATCCTGTGAGCTAAATATTGCCTTGAATTGAATGCACCATTTTTCATAGTTTTCTATTGCTAGTACATGTACTTGAAGTTGTACCAGGTTAGATGCCATCTCTTCAAGATTATTTCTTCAAGCTCTGATACCAGATGTTGGTTTAGACAAAAGCAACGACACTCCTCTGCACAAACAATCTCAATGATTTATTTCTCTCTTATTGTGAACTAACTTGCACAGCCCCATTTACAGGGGATAACAAGCTAATTATTTGGATAACTATAATGCCAAACAAACTTGATAAAGCAAAGCAAACTAAGCTAGATAAAGCTAATAGAAAACTATCAATTTAAAATAGTAAAAGCTTAGCAGAAGCTGATTTGCAGAAGAATAGAACTTTAAAACAGATCTAGTTTGCTATTTCCAACATAGAAATTAAATGATCCTCCATGCCTGCTTCCCAGTTTTTCTGATTTTTTTTTTGTGAGATTTTGTGTTTAAACCAACAGTGCCTGCTGAATGAGCTTTCATCGCGTCTGTTTTTATTGATTCCTAATTAAGGACTTGGTTTGCTGGTGTTTGCAGGTGTACTCTGGTCTTCATTCTCGTGTTGGGATCAATAATCCAATAGCTGATGGCTTTTGTTGGACTCTTCTCAGATGCATTCATGAAGATCAAAAGGTTCTTTCTGCTCAAAGACTTGCCCTCAAGGCAGAATGCAACTCAAAATTAGCTGTTGCTCTTACCATTATGGAGGAATGCTTTCAATCTATGGTAGACCCAAGAACAGGCATAGACATGATACCCCATGCTTTATACAATTGGGGGTGAGTGCCTTGTTGTTTGCAATCCTTTTCTTTTCAAGTATCTTCTGTTAAAAGATAGGCATCTTATGTAAATATCATTCATCTTGTTTTGTGTTTTGCCAGAGTTTAGACAACCTAGGATTTGGTTTGTTGTCTATATTGCATTGAGCTAGACATGCCTCACTTTCAACAAACTGCAACTTTTAGGTTTTTTTATCATAAATGTCGACAAATTTATGTTGTTATAGAACAAGAGTTGTGAGCCTATATGGATGGAGAGTATCCTGGCTAAATCATCTTCTAAAATATAAAACAGTCTCATGCATCTAGTTTCTTATATAAGCATTCCCTTGCTTCAGTTCTTGACTTGCTTCAGATCTCCTTCCATGACAGATCTAGAAATGTGAGGATAGAGGTTACCTATCCTAAAAGACTATTAGCAAGTGGAACTATAAGAAAGCTTATGGCACTTAATTCATAGTGTTGATATCATAAGTGGAGTTATGTAATTTAGCTTACTGTATTTAGAGATTAGAAGTGATGATTATAAATGACCTTTGATTCTTGTCTTTGCAAATTCTTTCAATCCTATCCTAGAGAAAATATAATTGCACTTGATGTTTTATTGTTATTATTTGCTTTCTTTTTTGTATGATCTTCAGGTCAGATTTTGCTCGTCTAAATTTCTTTGGGTTTTACACTGTGGTGTTGGAGAAAGATGATGTGCTTGTATCTGCAGCATCTGTCAGGTGATATGCATTATTTGCTCAGAATATTTAACATTTTATAATTTGAATCATGCCTGTAGGAATTACGTTACTTTCAAGTATTTTCCTTTGATTCTATGATTTTATATTTGATGCTGAAATATTTCTAGGATTGCAGTTAGACAGGTTTTATCTCCATTTATGAACCGTATTTTGTTGATGAAACTTCTTTCATGATGTGTGGCAGATTAAACTGTCTACCATCATCTGATGGTTGAGTTAGAGACACTTAGATTTTGGGATGATAGAAGAAAGGGTTTGCAGCTTGTAGTTTGACCACAGTTAAAAGTATAATGAGTTTTAAAGGTCAAAGTTAAAGAATGGTTTGGAACTTGTAGGAATATGATGCTAATAAAATAGAAAAAACTAATAAGTTATAGTTCCATAAGGAAACTAAAATTCTTTTTTAAGTACTAAATATAAAATGCTAATACCTAAAAATACTAAATATCTACAATTATCATACAATATTAAAATTCCTAAATAATCAAATAATAATTCCCTTTGTTGACTTTCTGGATTCCCCACCAAAGGCATGCAGTATCTTCCTAACACAACTATTTTCATTTATTTGTCCTTGACATCATCTACCTCTTATAGGCCTCAATGAGGGCGAAAGAAAAGAAAAACATCATTTATGATGCAGAGTTGTATAGACTCCTGCAACTTTCAGTAGTATACAAATCTTCTCAATATTGTTAACTGCACTCTTATTCCTTAAGGTATCTTTATCATTTAGGTTTCTAAATTTGGGATTTGATGTATGGTTGAGATTTGATGTAGGAAGATAAGGCAAAAGATAGCTAACGATAACCAACACTGTCAAAGGCTGGTTGTCTAGGCTAAACAACTAGAAACAAGAGAACAAACTCTAAATAATATTGTCAAAATATCATATTTGTTTTTTTACAGTAGCAGCAACCTTTTAAATACTAGCAAAACTAAGTAAAATAAACCCTTGTTCTTAAAAATAACTAAATCTTAGCTATCTAAATTACCACCATAACTATTACATAAATAACCTATCAAAAGAAAAAACCCTAATTATATGAAAGCTATTGTAGTTCTAACTCCTGAATCATTCTCCTTGGGTTGGAAGAAACTTGTCCTCGAGTTGAAACTGTTCTTGCCTCAATCCTAAGGGTGTCCAAATAAAAAATCGCCAACCTTTTTTCCGTTTCATATACATATATAGTTAATAGTAGTTTTATTTCATGGTTAGGATTACAAACTTGTACTTGCAATTCATTCCCTCCCAATTCTTGTCATAGATAATAAACTGTAATCTCTATAGAAGCTTATTCTTGAATTTGTATGAAGCACGTAACGGGTTAAGCTGATGAATTCCTTTTCTGAAACAACTACAACAATGCAATCTTTGCATTTAGTTACTATGTTTTCATGGTTGTTGCTATAGTTGTCATTGTTCTCCTTATCAAGTTCATCATCACAATAAACATTGTAGATTGGTGGAGAATCTCAATCCACATTGATCATCATATATTGGCAAAAAAAACTCCGATCCATAACTCTTTTTTTTCTCAACAAATAGTGCTTGTTGCTCCTCAACTCTCTCTCTCCATTGAAATACAGTGTTTTTCCCCTTTTTCAATCCACCTTACACCATATGGTTTATGGCTTCAACATCATGAAAAGAGCCTTGACCCTTATGACTACCTTCTGGGATGTATAAAGGGTTGTAGTCAACGTCCAAAGTCTCCTTTATGGCTTCCACTCTAATTTCAAGCATGGTTAACACCTTTTGCTTGAGCTGGTTTAGCATCCTAATGCCAACTGATATCGGAAGAAAAGGCAAAAGATAGCTAACACAACCAAAGAAAAAAGATAACAAACTCTTTATAAAATTATCAAAATATCAGAATTGTTTTTTTACAGTAGTAGCAGTCCTTTAAATACCAAAAAAGAGAGAAAAAAAAAAACTAAGTAAAATAAGTTCTTAGCTGTCCAAACTATCATCATAAATATTACTCAAATAAACTATTAAAAGAAAAACCCTAATTATATGAAAGCTACTGCAGTTCTAGCTCCTGCACATCCCGATTAGATTATTGAATGAAATTACTCTAGTTTGTTTGGATGACATGATTTCTTAGTTCTTCTCTTTGTGCTTTTCTCTCTCTTTATGTTTTCTCCCTTTGCCTTGCATGCTATTCTCTCCACAAGTACTCATAATCTTATTACTTTTGTTCTCAAACTGTAATTGCCTTTCCACTTTTTCTATGCAAGACAGCCCACAATTTTTCTATTTCTTAGGCAGTCTGGCGTCATTTATGCATTAAATAGTATTTAAAACTCCCCATCTAAGGGTTTAACCTTTTAGAGTAACTGGATGCTGAGGGATGCAAATCTTGTTTTACCCACCTTACCTATTTCACCAGTCTTATATCACTTTGGTAAACAATATTTGGAAGAATAAGGTTCTGTCTTAGTTGAAAACCTTTTCTGGGTCTATTATCCTCCATATGTTTCAGGTGCAGTGAAGGCTGGATAAGACATTGTCTCCAGATCTGTGTCATCTATCTTAATAGCACTGGAGTGTTGGATCACCCTTTTTTCTTTCCGTTGCCTTGTTCCAAGAAATACATGGAAATATGATGTGTGCCTTATTTGGGGCTTGGAAGTGGTGTTGGCCATAAACCTTGGAGGATTTGATATCAAATTGTTTCCTGTGTTTAAGAAGGGAAGGATGGCTAGAAACTTTAGTGATGTGCAGTGTTTGCAGTTATTTGTTGTGCTTGAATGGTGATAAATGCTAGGATTTTGCAGAATCACTCTTTCTGATAATCTACTTTAGGATGGGATGGTCATTATATGTCCAGCTTTTGAAGTATTTATGAGAAGTGTTTATGAGAAATGTTCCTGGCTTTTCTGATCTTGAGAGTTGTGTTCTTTGCCCTGCATTTGCTTTGTCTGCAATTTTATATTGCAACTAAAATCTCATCTTTTTGCAGGGTGCATGGAGTAACAGTTGCAGAGATGCCCCTCATTGCAACTTGCAGTAACTACCGCCGTCAGGGGATGTGTCGACACCTTATGACTGCTATTGAAGAGGTATTTTTCAAACTAAACCCATGTTTAGGTATCAATCATATATCCATGAAATCTAAAAAATGAAAATGAAAAAGAAGATATTACGTGTCTGTATTTATGGACTTGGGGCTATTTTTGGGTGGCAATGCCTAATTACTGATCCAACAATTTTTTTTCTGTATTTAATTGGATTTTAGAAAAGCAATTTCAATACCATCAAAGCTTTAATATCTGAACTTGTATGGGCTGCCTGCATGTTTGCTACTCTGCTTTATCTTTGGTCCCCTTCTTTACAAATTTTAGGTCATCATATCCTTGTGACCCCAACCAATGTCATTTCAGATTGTTCCTTGTTGTACTTCAATTGCTCTCAAGACTCCTCATGTTTTGAGTTCTTTTTTGTTATATTGTTTTGCTCATCACTGTCATTTCTATACTGATTATTCACATTACATACCGTAGCTTGTGTTGTCACCTTTAATGGCGTTGGTTTTCAAGTTGTCACGGTTCACACGTCTGCTGCATGTTGAGTTTTTTATTTCTCTTATAACAAGCCTATTTGTGATCTACATTTCCATTTCCTTCCTTTTAACCTCAATGATGGTGGTCCCAGATGCTAATTTCCTTCAAGGTGGAAAAGCTTGTTATATCCGCCATCCCAGATTTAGTTGAGACATGGACTAAGGGTTTTGGCTTCATACCGGTGAGTAAAGATGAAAAGCAAAGTCTGAACAAGATAAACTTCATGGTGTTCCCTGGAACAATATTGTTGAAAAAACAGTTGTACAAAACAAAAGAAGCAGACACACAATCAGGTGAGTATTCGTTCCCTTTTCAAAAGAAACCCAGGTTACTGTTGATCATCTCCAATTTTCTGAGAAATCGATGAATTTTCTTTGGTCATTCAGGCTTGGGTGATGCAGCACCTTTAACTGAAGTAGATATTTGCCCCATGGAGGATCATGTCACTGAGTTGGTGCAGCAATCCAATGAGAACAGCTACCTTGATGAAGTTGGTATCTCAGCAGAGCTCGAACATGGTGAAAGCCAGAATTTGCAAGAATCTGAACCTAGCAGTGAAAGGGAAACTCATGATGGTGCTGAGGGACTAGGACGAGCACCACGCATGGTAACTAACCTTTTGTCTGAAGTAGGACTCTGTTCTGATGGAATGCCCTTTGTCGAGTCTGACAGAAAATTTTTCCCTAACAAACATGCTGCTAAAAAGGAAGACAAGAAGACGGAAACCCAAGGTAGTGATTTGCAGGAACAACTTTCAAAGCTGTCCCGTGGAGACTTAGTTCCAGCCCTAGGACGAGGCCCAGGTGAAGTGGCCTGTAATGTTCAATGTATTAGTTATGTTCCTTCTCCGGACACACCATCACAGCAAGTCTGTGAGTTAAATGAGAAATAGAAACAAAATTGTAAACTATTAATTCTTTTCTCGTTGTTGCTCATCACCTCACACCTACACACACTCATCTTGCAGCATAAAGGCAGAAGAAAATACAGGAATAGATCAGAGAGACTTAAAAGTTTCGGCAGCTTCGGGATGGTTCTGATCCTAAAGGCTTACGAAAGGGAACAAAAGCAATATCTCACGGTTATGCACGGGTAAACTAAACAAAAACAGAGAAGGATAAAAATTAACGCAGAAAATGCATATTTATTTGCGGGAATGGACTCAATAATGAGCTGTTCTACCCTATTACTTTTTACCCTTTTTATTATTTAGTATACTTCTGAAAGTTTTGTCCACTCAGAGGAGATGAAATGATTTTAACAAATTGAGAATAGCAGTTTGCAAAATATAGGGAGTACTAAAATCAAGGCAAAGTCCTTGTTTTACATGTAATTTCCGAAAAACTTACCTTCATACTGCTCAGAAAGGTCACAATTTGACAAACCTTGAATCCTTGATAGAGAGACCTTTGAGAGGGATTTTGTATTTTTCATACATTGCACTTTTGACTGCTGAATAAAAAAAAATTTGTAATAATTTTCCATTCAAATCAATTCACGCTCCATATGATATGACAACACCACAATGGAAATCTATAATCGTCAATTTCTATTTGATTTTACTTTGAGTGACATATTTATACACCAATAGATAAACAATTATATCTTTCCACAAAAAAATAAATGGGAAGGTGAAACAAAACAAAAACAACAATAATGCAAAACCTACTTAACTCTATTATATAATACATAATATCCATATTTCAAGCGTATCAAATATAAAAAATCTAATTTTTAAGCACCTCAATAAATTTAAAAAAAATAGCCAAAACAAAATCTCACTAAATTAAAATATAATAGCCTAATAGTTTTCAAAATCGCTTTAATACTCGAAACATCAATGTAGTAACAACCCTATTTAACATGTGTATAAACAATAGTAATTGTTTTTGGCAATTATTAAATTTGCTAATTTATTCGTACCAATCAATCTTGAAATCTATAGATGGATATTGATGGGCCAAAAGCCTAGAAAACAAAACAGACCAAACAACTACTATTTGGTCAAGCTACTAGGCTAAAGACATATCAGATAGTTATTGCCTTGTCAACTGGTTCGGTTAAAGGCTCAACTATCCTAAAAAAAGATCGAACAATTATTTTGGCAAAAGAAATGAGAGAGTTGATTAGGTTAGGGAGAAAAGAAATAGAGAATATAACGACTTGAAAAAACAAGATAGAGAGAGAGAGGAGAAGGACAAGTCATTAAAGCTCCATCATGTCTCTGGTAACGATACACATTAAATCAGGAGGAAGAGCTCATCGAGACGAATCCAACATCATAAAATAAGGTTGCCATTGGTGCTTGGAGATGCCTCACAAGTTGCCACAAGACAGCAAGTCTAATTCACATGTTGGCATGTAAAATAAACATAGTAGAAATTTTTTTCCTTTTTTCTCCAAGTTGGACCCTGGTTATTCAATAACTCTCTAATTCAATCTCTAAATTAGTTTGATTGGTTAGCATGAAAGGAAGATTCTCATTTAGTCCCTGATTCATCATTTCAATCTTCAAATTAAGCTCGACCAGATAGCATACAAGGAAATACTATCTCGCACGTGCTTCTATCATGCAACCGCCTACTAGTGTTACGTGACGCCCACCTAATTCTATGTTGCAGAAGTTATTAATATGGGTACAAAAATTACTAGAACGGATGCCTACCTTATTAAACAATACAAGTTATCAATGAGAGCGTGATATAAGTTGTTAGTATAGCACCTACCTTGTCTCATAATTGTCAGAGTATAAATTGAATAGTGCAACGCTTACATGAACAACTTGTTTTATAGCTTGCTTACGTGGTGAAGGTAGTTATTTCCATAATTAATCTTATACAATATGTTTGTGAATCTATTCTCCACGAGGAAATTTCATGTGACCTAAAGTATATAAATACCTAAGGTCACCATGTAACAACATACATACCATAAAAAAAAAAAAAACACACACACACACACACATAACAATCACAACATATATTATTCTATGTTCTTATTCTCTTTGTTGTATATTATTTTTCTCATATGCATTTGTTAACTTATGTATTGAAAGGTCCTTTATCCCAATAGAGAACATGTTTTGCAGGAGATCATGAGCCATAAAATTAGCCTAAATTAAAAAAAAAAATCCTTAAAGCCCATTGCACTAGTTATTTTTCTTCAAACAAAATCTTCATGCCTCTATATAATGATTCCTTAAAAATTTATTATGGCAATTTCTCCATTGATTAGAAATCTTTATATCTCCAAACAAAATCTTCATGTCTCCAAATAATGATCTATCTAAACATTTATTGTGGAAATTTCTTTATTAATTCTTTATTTTTCTACCTAGTATAAAATATTTGTTATTCTCTCTTTAGGCTTAGTATAACACCTAACCCCAATACAATAAAGATGCAAGGACCAATATAGAAGTGTCTTCATTTATGTTAGCATAACATTTACCATCACATAACTTTCACCTGAGCACAAAGTGTTATTTGCTCCTTATGAAAATGATCTTCTCCTCTGGGTATAGTTTCCATTTGATTATAAGAAACCTTTTCACACTCTTCAAACACATCTTGGGCGACCTTCTTAAAAAAAAAGAGCAATCAAACTATAATGTGCCTCATGATGCAATCAGAACTCAACTTTTTACAATAAATGCTTGTACCTACTTTGTTATTGTAACATATTACATTACTAGTGCTTTTCATATTTATGAGAAAAAAACTCAAGAGTCTTTTAAATTACATTCAACTTTAAAGATTGAAAGGGTTAACTGATGGGCCAAAAGCCTAGAAAAAATAAGAAGAAAGACCGAATAATAACTATTCGGTCAAGTTATTGGGCTAAAGGCCCAATAGCCAAAACTATATAGTTATTATCCGAACAACTGGTTAGGCCTAAGAAAAAAAACATTTTTAAGAAAAAAATATTTGGCCCACAGGAGAGAAGAAAGAGAGAATAAACTAGCCCAAAAACCAAGAAAATGGATAAAAAAAAGAGAGAAAAATGAGAAATGAATGACAAGTCACTAGTGCACCATTTTGTCTCTAATAACAAAATACATCACATTAAGAGAAAAAGTTCATTGAGACAAATCTAAAAACACTAAGAAAAACCAACATTAGAGCCAATATGACACTTTTTTTTGCTGCTATAAGGTGATGGCCTAATTCATATGCTAGTGCATGTAATACACACGATAAGTTTTTCTTCTTCTTTCTAGCTTAGTCTCTGATTATTCAACAACTCTCCAATTCAATCCCCAAATTAAATTGACCAGACAACATGCGAGGACGATTCTAATTCAGTCTCTGATTCTTTAATTCAGTCACTAAATTAAGCTCAATTAGACAACATGTAAAGAAATATCATCACACACATGCTCCCATCGCGCAACCACCTACTAGTGTTACATGATGCCCATCTAATTCTTCATTGCAAAAGTTACTAGTGCATTTGTTAAAATTTCTAGTAAAACCACCTACTCGTCTCACCACTGCAAGTTATTAGTACAGGCACAACACAAATTGCTAATACAACATTTACTTATCTCATAATTATCAGTACAACATATACCTTATTTATCAAATTGAATAGAGTGAAGCCTATATGAACAACTTGTTTTACAAGTTATCTATACAATGAAAGTATTTATTCTTCATGATTACTCCTGCACAGTATGTCTACGACTCCATAATCCATGAGATAGTTTCATGTAACTTGAGATGTATAAATATCTTAGGCCACCAAGTAAAAACACAATACACCATATAAAAACACACACAATAATCACAACATACACTCTTCTATATAATTGTTTTATTTGTGATGTATTATTTCCCCCTCTCCCCATGTATTTGCCAACTTTAACATCATAAGGTCATTTATCCTAATAAAACAAAATTTATAATAGATAGTGAGTGACATACTTAGCCCAACTTAAAAAAAATCACCAAAACTTATTAAACTAAGTATGGAAAAAGAAAAGTTTAATTTAAAGTTTTTTTAATTTCAACAGACATTTATAATCTTTTTTGTTTCAGCAAACATACATAATCTTTTAAAGTCTAACATATAGTCAATGCCATCATGTAAAGGCTCATTCATGCAATATGTATAACTACTACGAGCATCTCCAACACAAGAGGCAAAAGGAAAGCCAAAACCAAAAAAATATCATTTTAGCTATTATTTTCTCTTTTAACAGCTCCAACGGAATAACTATTTCAATATCTAAAATGCCTTTTATTTTACATAAATGCTATTTGTACGCATCCTTGAAAAAACACAACATGGAAAAGGTGTTGTTATAGGATTAAGACAACAATAACACCTAAGAGGGTGGATTATGTGCATCACTAATATTAACAATTAATACAATTTAATTCAATTAAACACAATAACAAAAAATATAATTAAAGTTATTAAAATAAATAAGGAATAAAACTTGCAAAATCGATTTTTAACATGGTTTGGCAAGCCTACTTCCACACCTCAAATACCAAAATGGTCTTAAGCATTGTATTCCTTCACTATTCCAAGTTTAAGATTACAATTGCCAATTGATGAATTCACACTAAGCTTTCTACACCACTTGAAGATATTCTATTTTTAAGATTTTTCACCACTTGATGAATCCACACCAAGATATTTCTCACTTGAAGATATGTTCTCTTCAAGATTTTTCCTTGGTGAAATTGCATCACCAATATTTAAAGTTTATACTTAACTCTCAAAGGTTTACAAGTTTAATTTTTGTTATCACAAATAACTCTCTCAATATAATGGATAAAACAAATGAAAGTTTTAATATCTCTATATCTCACATGATAACACTTAAAGAATTTGGAAACATTTAAGTGTAGTGAAAATGAGATTAAATACTCTTATGCTAGAATATGAAGGTTTAATAGTACCAATTAGAGTATAATCAAGGATTGATGATTTTAATATGTTTTTGCACTTAGAATAGCTTGTATATAATATAGGTTTGGATCTCCTTCTTGATTTTACAATTAGGCAAGTTATATATATGTTTCTTGCAAAAACTAGTCATTTATAGTCGTTACAGTCCCACTAACAGCTGAAATGATCGACTAGTTAAGATTGGTCAAGCAAATCAGTCGATCAATTCCTGAAAAATTCTCAAGTGTTCATCATAGATGAACAAGTAGTCGACTAGTTCATTTAGTATCACTAAATGGTCAACCAATTCATGCAGAATTCTAGATTTATCACTTTTAACCTAGGTGAATTCTTAGAATCATTTTATCAATCTTTTTAAATGTGTGTATAGTGAAGTTTGTGCATTTATTTTAATTTTGTGCTACCAAGATGAGATAAAGGACTTACATCAAGCACTAAAAATGAATACTTAATTCTAAGTCTTCAATATGCTTCCTTCTTGAACTTCTTCTTGATTTCTTCGTGAAATCCTCCACGCTTGATGATATGATGTTTGTATAAATCTGTTTAAAACTTATTCTCAACCAAACATATTATTAGTGTAATTTTCCTATTATTGTTATCATCAATATAGACAAAAACATTTGTATGACTTAAAGGTCAATAATCTCTCATTTTTTTATGATGACAATTAATATGTAACTTAGTTATGAAAAACATGTCTCCCTTATCTTTCACAATGCAATATATAAGAGACATTAACGATTTAGCATATTCTAAGTAAATATAAAAAGATTGTATTTTCAATAACAACTTATGCATCAAGAAGATTGAGTAATTGATTTCTCCCTCTAAAAGGTCGATCGGTTCAAATTGGTCAAGCCAATTAGCCGACTGTTTCCAGTAGAATTTCTAGGTGTTCATCACAGATGAACAAGTGGCCGACCGGTTCATTTGGTATG
>Ga0307515_10004359_pt1 | contig 29340 bp, 6 predicted proteins | sample 17_EM_MG_FD_194513 | JGI IMG/M metagenome (GOLD analysis project Ga0307515, IMG submission 194513) | Populus trichocarpa ectomycorrhiza microbial communities from riparian zone in the Pacific Northwest, United States - 17_EM | ecosystem: Host-associated > Plants > Roots > Unclassified | place... | reverse complement strand
TGTTAAGTTTACTAATAGCTAAATAATTTTTAAGAAGTAATTAATAAATTAATAGTAGAAATTTGCGAATTTTAGAAATCCTTAGATATCTTATATACTACTAGGACTTTCCTAGTTTATAATTACAGCGATTTTCTTAGGGTCTATTTTAATTCCGTTACGGGATATAATTAGGCCTAAGTACATAACTTCGGATGTATAGAACTTATATTTCTTAATATCGCATTATAAGCCCGCGTCTTATAGGCGTTTAAGAACTATTTAGATATGCTTCTAATACTTAAAAAGCGAAGATAAATAGATTAAGATATTATTAATATACGCAGTAACAAATATATTAAGGAATTCGCGAAGTATATTATTAACATATTGCTAAAATATACTAGGACCATTCTTTACACTAAACGGCATTATTAGGTATTTAAAAAGTCCCTATTATATACAGAAAGCCGTATATTTCTTATCTCCTTCGTAAATACAGATTTAATTAAAGGCAGCGACTATATTAAGCTTTATAAAGTATTATACTTTTACTAAGCAGTTAAGCGTTTCTTAAAGCAGAGGAATTAGATATTAGTTTTGAATTATAATTGTATTTAGGGCTTAATAATTAATATAGAATCTTAAGCCTCCTTTAGGTTTCTTAACAAATAGTATAGGTAAGGCGAATGGCGATTAACTAGGGCGAATAAATCCTTTCTTTAGGTACTCTTTAAGGTATTATTGCATTATAAGTAGCTCTTCTTGCGATATACCGTATAACAGGCCAAACTTTGGCGTTATACCAGGTTTAAGTTCTATCTTAAAATTGTGCTTATCTTAATGCGGGGGTAGTTAGTTTATAAATTATTTCTTAAACGTATTAATTAGATTATAATATTCTTTAGGTATAAGAGGTTGGGGGTTAATATATTGCTTTAGTTTTAACGCCTTCTTAATATCTTCTAGTGTTATAGTAAAGATCTTATAGTTTTGTTTTCTTGCTAACAAATAAAAGGGTGCGGCTTGTATTATACGAATTTTAAGAGGTTTTAATATATTATCTTTACATTCTTTCCCGCGATTAGCAGTTATAACTTTACTATATTAGTTTAAGGTTTATAGTAAGGGTAATTCGTATTATATTAAATTTAAATAGTTATATGCATATTTATAGGGCAAGTAGTGTTTTAAGTAATAACTTCGGCAGTAGGTTGTACGGAATTTCAGTATTTCTTTAACCTAGCTAATTAAAGGGTCGTGTTATTTCAGCTATCTGTGTCTAAGTATCACCTTATAATGCTTTAAGGGTGTTATAAATAGGGAAACGTATTTAAGGTGTTTGCCTATCTATATCTTTACTAGAGCGTAGTGCGTTAGTTCGCTGTATATTAAAGGCTTACTATTAAAGCCTTATAAGCCTTAGGGCTTATTAAGTTTCTTTAAATTTAAGTGTTAAGTTTTCGCGTAATTCGTATTAATAAAGCCTATACTAGTAGCTCCGCTATCTATAAGGATTTATACTTCCTTCCATTTTCTAAGTATTTAAATTTCGCTAAGTACATTAAGGGAGTTATGTTATGTATTAGCGCTAGAAGAGCCTAGACACTTATACTCTTCCACTTCTTATCTTAAGGCGCGACTTAGCCCTAGGATAATTCGTTTTCCAAATTAACCGAAGGTAAGACGCTTTATAACGTCTAAGTATGATTTATAAAATAAGTACGATTTGTAAAATAAGTGCGACTTAAGGACTGAGAGGAGCTACGGCGGACTTTTTTAAAAGGGTAAGTTCGGCAATCCCTTTAAATGTGTCCCTTTTTTCTATATCTAAAACATTCTCTATTTACGGCTTATATTCTTTGTTTATCGGTTCCTAAGGGTGTATAGGATTAAGTGGCGTTAAGGTCTATAGGGTTATACGTAGGGCTTTTAGGTCTCGGAGACGGATTACGCTTTAAGGTATATATTAGTTTTATAGAGTTTTAGACATAAGGTATAGTCGGCTTTGGGGAATAAGTCTATTTGTTATATCGAAGGTCCTTATTAATTTATTAATATATTATAGTAAATTCGGGTAAGTCCTTTAGCAGTTCTCTACCTACTAACTATGCTCTAATTTTATCCGAAATAGCTTAGCGGAGAGTAGCAACTCTAGCGGCTTTATTTCAATCCAGTTTACTAATAAGGCTTAAAAATTCCGAAAAGAAGCTAGTAAAGTCTTAGTTCCATTATCATAGGTTTTTAAGTTTAGTAATAGCTGTGTGTTTATAGCTGGTGTTATTATACGTTCGTTCTAGTAGAGAGATAAAGATTTTAAAATTAATAAAGGTGCTATTACGGAAGAATAGGTCTATAGTTTGTGTAGTGTCTTTACTTAAACGGGACATTCCATAGCTAATCTTGCTAGCTTTAGTAGGGTATTAGTTATAGTTTATTAAAAGTCTAAAACGGAGCTTAGTTATAAAGGGATGTAGGTTATTTTAATTTTTATTAAATATTAGAGAGTTAGGGAGCTTTTTAGATTTTGTGGTAGGTACTAGGTTTATTACAGGTATAGATTAAGCTGCCGTTACTAGTTTAGGGTTTGTATTTAATAGGTCGGGTTTACATACAGTTATTTTAATTTCGTTTACAGGTGTTACTATTAGGGTCTCTAGCGCAAATACTTTGGCGTTATAGAGTTCTTTATATATTACCTTAATCGATTGCTAATGCTAAGCTTTTAGTATAGTTTGTTGCTGGACTAAGGCATCTATAAAGGACTGTTACATTATAGTCATTTATTCCCTAACTAGGGCTATAATAGTTAACGTAGCGGATTTAAGTTTGTTTGCCATTTTAAGGGTATTAGTATTAACGTAACGTAGTATAAGGGCGCGGAGAGACTTTAGGGAAGATTTAAAGGAATAATATAAATTCTATCTAAATTTAAGGGTATATAGCTCTTGCTAAAAACAAGACGTTGCGTAAAGAAGAGAAAGGAATAACAAGAGAATCATATAATTAAATAGTCAGGGGCTTGGTGGTCGATGCGTGCGCACGTACGCATGCGGTCATCGACGGACTTCGGTAATTCGATTGATCTAACAGATTTTGGTCAAAGCGTCGGAATTTATCTGTTGAGTGTTTTACTGAGACATTCCTACTGTAACTGGGCTAGTCCCGTTACACTAAGAGGCAAATTTTAAGATAGTGAGACTTATATTGCAATAGTAATAGTAAGTAAGGAGGATTAATATTTGTTACACTAGTTAAGCAGTATTTGTATATAGACGGCAACTATAAAAGAAGAGTTGCCAGTGTCGGGAATAAGGCAAGCGGTCGTCACGTGACGCCGCGGCACTAGCGTGGCGAGGAGTCTTAAGCTCCTTGCCCTTCCTTATTCTAATTAATAAGCTTTATTAACCAACATCACTATAACCTACTCGAGTAGTCGTTATTGGTAAGTCACCCTGTGTGACCAATAAATATAATACGAATTACCCTTACTACGAACCTTAAAATAATAATGTAAGACTATAACTACTAAGCGTAGTAAAGAATATAAAGATATTACGCTAAAACCTTTTAAATTTTATATAATACGAGCTGCACCTTTTATTTTATTAGCAAGAAGATAAGATTATAAAATCTTTACTATAATAATAGAAGATATTAATAAGGCACTAAAACTAAAATAATATGTTAACCCTTAATCTCTTATACCTAAAGAATATTATAATCTAATTAATAAGTTTAAAAAACGATTTATAGACCAATTACCTCCGCACTAAGATAAGTATAATTTTAAGATAGAACTTAAGCCTAGTATAATACTAAAGTTCGGTCCGCTATATAGTATATTATAAGAAGAACTGCTTATAATGCGATAATGCCTTAATAAACATCTAAAAAAGGGATTTATTTGCCCTAGCTAATCTTCATTCGCCTTACTTATACTATTTATTAAATAGCTAGGAGGAGGCTTAAGATTCTATATTAATTATTAAGCCCTAAATATAATTATAATTTAAAACTAATATCTAATTCCCCTACTTTAAGAGACGCTTAACTACTTAGTAAAGGTATAGTATTTTATAAAGCTTAATATAGTCGCCGCCTTTAATTAGATTTGCGTCTATAAAGGAAATAGAAAATATATAGCTTTTTGCATATAATAGGGACTCTTTAAATACCTAGTAATGCTATTTAGTATAAAAACGGTCTAGGTACGTTTTAGTAATATATTAATAATACGCTTCGTAAATTTCTTAATATATTTATTACTGCATATATTAATAATATTTTAATCTACTTATCTTTGCTTTTAAAGTATTAGAAATATATCTAAATAGTCCTTAAACGCCTATAAGATATAGGCTTATAATATAACATTAAGAAATACAAGTTCTATGCGTCTAAGGTTATATACTTAGGCTTAATTATATCCCGCGACGGAATTAAAATAGATCTTAAGAAAGTTGCTGTAATTATAAACTAGGAAAGTCCTAGTAGCGTATAAAATGTTTAAGGATTTCTAAAATTCGCAAATTTCTATTATTAATTTATTAACTACTTCTTAAAAATTATCTAGCTATTAGTAAATTTAATAAGGAAGAATATAAGATTTAAGTAGTCTACTAAATATAAATAAGCTTTTAATAACCTAAAATATCCTTTTATAACTATTTTAATTCTTACCTACTTTAACTATAACCTTAAATATATCGTTAAAACAAACTCGTCGGACCGTATATTAGGAGTGCTATTACAATATAATGAGAACGGCGAGCTACGCCTAGTAGCCTTTCTCTTCTAGAAACTCGTCCCTACTAAATTAAACTATAAAATATATAATAAGGAGCTACTTATAATTATTAAATGCTTTAAATAATAGCGGCTAGAACTGGAAGAGTTATTATTTTTAATACGTGTATCAACGGACTATAAAAACCTATAGTACTTTATAACTATAAAGCAATTAATATAACGCCAAATAACTTTTATAATTTAATATTAAGATTATATATTAACCTAGCAAACCTAATTAAAAGCCTAACTCGTTAATATAATAATAATTAAACTTACTTATAAACGCCTTAGACGAATAGATTATAAATTAATTATAAATTCTACTACCCCCTAAACGCTTTAAAAATACACACCCTATATTTCTAGACGTAGAGCTTAATAAAAACAATTGGAAATTAATAAGCTAATAGAACATAAATATAAAAACGACCTTTAAATAGTAGATATAATAAAGGCGATTTAAATAGGAAAACGGCAATATAAGGATATTACATTCGCTAAATGCGAAATCCGTAATAATTAGTTATACTATTAATAGAAAATAGTACCCCCAAATTCTAAACCCTTGTAATTTAAGATACTTAAATTTATATATAACTTCCCTATAGTAGGGCATCCTAGCCATATAAAGACCTATAAGATTATTTAATAAGTATACTACTGGCCTATAATATACAACTATATATAAAAATATATTCGAGTATGTAGAATATACGTTCGTGGGAAGACCTCTTATATAAAGAAGTAAGGAGTACTTTAACTACTACCAATTCCAATGCAGAGATGGCGAGATATCTTAATTAACTTTATAGTTAATCTGCCTAATAGTAAGAAGTTTATAAATATTATAGTAGTTATTAACTATTTTATAAAAATACAATATATAATTCCTATAGACTTAATTAATATAATATTAGTAGCTGAATGTTTTATTAAGCATGACTTTAAGCTAAATAGATTTCCTAATTTAATAATATCCGACTATAGAAGCTAGTTTATTTTAGACTTGTAATAAGCCCTATATAAGCGATTAAGTATATAAATATAACTCTTAACTATAGCGAAGCCTTATAGGAAATACTACGGTGGACTTATTAATAGGCTAGGTATATAGGTATAGGTTAAGTTAATAAATATATATATAACTGGTGGAGTGGTTACCTAATAGATTAACTCTAATTATATTCTAAGATTTACTATAAAGAAGAAAACTATCCAAATAGAGACTAAAGTCCTTTAAATATATAATACTACGCCTAAGAAATATACTAAGTACGTTAGTACGTTAGTGTATTACGTTTCCATATTTTTATATTTTTATATTCTAAACTTATAATATAACTAACTACGTAATTTAGCTTCCCCTTATCCTATAGCTTAATTAGTCCTAGCGCCTCCCATACTATTTTAACTAACCTATTTATATCTCTTCTTAGTAGTGCTACTACTGCTAATATAAGGTCTGTAATACTATCCCCCTCCTCTTTATCTTTGTCCTTAAAATTTTCTTCTATCTCTAAGTTGTTTATTAAAGGTATAGCATTCCCATTTTTAATTTAATAACCTTTATTATTTCTAATACCTTCTATTAAATCCTCTATATCTAATTATTGTAATTAGCTAGCAACTGTAATTCTTTTACTTAGTAAAGTTATACTATCCTATTCCTATTATATAGAGAAGAAGTTAGTATATATTATAATTAAGGCTCCATCTAGTCGCTAATCTTCTTCCTATGCTGAATATACGCGAGCGAATATGCAGTTATCCTATAACGTTTAATCCGTTTCTAACGCTAAGTATATATATCTTATAATTCTTTATAATCGTCTAGTACCTTATCTAATTTAGTATAGGGTCTTATATATTAAAAGCGGCTAAAAAACTAAAGAGTAAACTATCTCTGGCTTTTATTAAGGTTTAATATCGCTTTAATAAAGTATCTTAGGCTCTAAAGGCTTATCTAGATACCTATACTTAATTAGCCCATCTTTTAAAAGTTTATAAGAAAGTACGCTTAAAGGAGTTACGTCTTGCTAAATAAGGTTTAGCTAAATTTAAGGCTAAGAAGGCTAAAAAGGATTCTAATTAAAAAGAGGTGGAAATAACTTATATACTAGTAGTAGATCCCCTTAATAATCTAGCTCGTTTATTACCTTTAACTAATTCTTTTATTTTTAACTTCTTTTTAATATTACCTAACCCTTTTTTTTCTAATACTCCTATACCTTTCCTATAGCGTTTTTTAAATTCTATAATAGTTTCTAGGTAGTCTTATTATAGCCTATCTACTTTACTTTATACTATATTTTATTATTAATATCCTTATAACTAATAATCCTTAAAATTTACTATTTATCTTCTTTTTATCCTCTATATATATCTACTTCGTAAACTAGTAGCTCTATATCTCTATATACTAGCTCTAGTATTATAATATACTATATAGGGTAAATTTTTATTTTCGCTGGTAAGTTAAGTTTATATATAACTTCTAAAATCTTAGCTATAATTTTAAATAGTCCTAGTCTAACGTGGTCTAACTTCTTACTTAGTTATTAACTCTTAAAATTTTTATATAGTAGCTATACTTTATCTCCCTCTTTTAGATCTAGTCCCTTAGATCTCTTAATATTATAGTACTTTTTTATTCTTTTGTATACCATTTTTACTAATTTAATACGGTCTATATAAAGATTTATTAATATCTTTATCCTTTCTTTAGCTGTGCTACTTCTTTTCTTTACTTATTATAGTAATAACGATATTTTAGGCTTATACCTGTAATTTGCCTAAAATAGTAATATCTTTATACCTTCCTGTGGTATTATATTATAGAGAAAGGGGGTAATAAAGAGAATAGATCTACCTCTAGCTTGCTAAGTAGGCGGAATTAGGTCTTTGGAGTTTAGAAAACGATAATTTTTAATAGAAAGATAAGTATACGTAAGTTTTGAAGTACGGCTCCACCTTTTAGTAAGGTTGCATGTGCGGTAAAAGGTTTTTTGGAAATTATTGTGTATACAAAGGCTGGCACATTAGGCGAGGGGAAAATTATGGACTCAGACGAGTGCGAAAATAAGGTAGTGGTTGATTTCTAGCTAGTATTCCATTCTTTCTCCATTCCACCGCACGTAGCCGCCATTCGGAAGCGTATCATGTGTGTCACTTGCAAAATTCTGAACGAGTCTCACCAAGTTGCTCATGCATTCTTCCATGTCATCTTTTCCCTCAAATCCTGTCATCTTGGTCGCCACGAATCCTGGATGAACTGCAAGCGTGTGTACGTTGGAGGCGACATCTCCCAGATCAATTGCCATTGTTCTTGTTAGTTGGTTGAGGGCGCACTTAGAAATCCTATAGCAGGCATTTCCGCCAGTGTTGTCTGATATGATTTGTAAGCACTCCACACCAATTTTGCCACGGTGTAGACTCAGAAGTACCTGCTATACTTGCAAAATCTGATGACACATTGATAATCCTCCCGTGTTTACTCTGCATTAGATTCTGCAAGAAATGCTTTGCAGTCAAAAAAGGGCCCTTGAGAGTAGCGCGTTGGCGATATCCACGAATCAATGGGGTAACGGGACTACTGAGATCGTAGCTTACCACAACGTTGACTTTGAAGTGCCGTATGAGATCCTCAGCAGTTTGTTCGGTGAACGGTTTGTGGTCCCATAGATGGTATACCCCTGATTAAGGACTTAGCACGCAATTAACCGGCCATATTCTGTAGATTTACCAGCACAGTTGATTAGGACATCGAGTCGCTGATCACCAAATTCTTGGGACGCTTTTATAATGGAATCCTCGTCTATGAAATCAAGCTCAAGCGTCTTGATACACTTTCGTAGAAGCTAAGGAATAGTTAATGCATCAAGCTCCTCCTCCATTCAGCCGCGGGGGTATCGGATAACTAGAGAAGGATACGTACACCTCTCACTGAAGGGTCGTCTCGTGTTTGTGGTCGATATGTGCCGAACACCGTGTAACCTTGGCGGTGAAGTCTGCTCGCAAGCTCGAATCCAATCCCACGGTTTGCACCTGATCGGTCAGTTTGGGAATAAGCTCAGCCGCTCCGGTGAGATACCTATGATAAGAATAACATAGGATGCGGATGCCATTTCGAATGGTGGATCAAATCGGAACCCAATATGAGAGGTGGAAATCTTAGAGGGTGGCGGGAAGGCCGGGCGTATTTTTTTATTTTATAGGGATTGAAGGAACAAACGCAACGGATTGGGAATACTATGCAGGTGGGTACTCTGACAACTTGGCACGGGGGCATCAACGTGACAGGTGACAGCGACGATAACCGGGCCCTAATGCACAATCCCTCCCCAACACCAGAAATCATTGGTACCGGGGAGACAAGATTTCCACCGCACGCAAATAAAACCCACCCCGCCTTCTTACCTGTCGTCGGCCTAAATATGCTGTGCAACGATATCAACGTCATCAAAAAGGATCACTGACAAACATTTGCCAAGGAATCCAAGCGAGCCGAGTAAGACAATATGCTCAGAACTGCCTTCCTTTATATTCTAGCTATTGTTGCCTATTTTCTAGTGTATAACTTCTTCCTCCATGTAGTCAGCCACATAATCAGCCGCAACTATCATCGGATATGCTCTTTCGGCTGGGCCGCCAACAACGCAGTACAGATCTTGTCCGATATCGAGGAGGTCATTCCACCTTAATCTTAGTATGATCACAGGACCGAAGTGAGGTCATGCCGTCGTGGGGTGTACCTCTCAAAAAAGGGACCAAGATCTTATCGGGACACTTGGAAGAAAAATAAAGTATTAGTCTCTTTTGATAACACCTATAAAATACCCGAAGCCACTTTCTGCAGGTACTTGGACAGTACATGTAATTCCACCGCTGCACTTCACTCACTGCTCTTAATTCAACTCAAAGCCTATTATCGTTGATTCAATATGTCCACAATAACCACCACGATCACCCTTGTGGAGAAGCCTATTACAACAATCGCCGTTGGGGAGAAACCCACTACAACACTCGCTCTCGAGGAGAAGCCCATAAGTTACGACATCAACCTACCCTACGTGAGGTTGCCCGAGGACGCGAATAAGACCACGCATTATCCTGAGTATCTCCCGACCTGGGACAAGATTTGGTTTGACCCTCTTCAACCTTTCGAATTTAATGATCCTGCGTTGCGTGTGAAGGATAAGTCCAAGTCGAATTTGCTCACACCACAGGTCAAGGTATCACATATCCAACCTTCAATAGGGTCTATTGTGGAAGGCGTGCAGCTTTCAACACTCTCAAATGAGGCCAAGGACGAGCTTGCACTTCTGGTTTCCGAGCGTAAGGTCTTAGCATTCCCAAATCAGGATCTGATTGACGCTGGGCCGAGCCAACAGCAGCAGTTCATGAATTATTTTGGCAAACCAAACTACCAACCGGTATCTGGCACAGTTAAAGGCCACCCTGGGTTCCATATCATCCATCGTGACGGCAACAAAGAAGAAATAGCCAAGTTCCTAGAGCAAAAGGCTACAACTACCCTGTGGCATCAGGATGTTAGCTACGAGATACAGCCGCCTGGATATGTTATGCTCGGCCTACTTCAAGGCCCTGAAGTTGGTGGGGATACAGTTTTTGCAGCGACCGATGCGGCGTACAAGTATGGCCTAATGAAAAATGTGTGAATCCGAAAAATCTTGCTAAAGTAATTACAGACGTCTTTCGCCAACCCTCAGGTCATTTCTTGATAATCTTAGCGCTGTACATTCATCGTCAAAGATGATTGCACACGTTCGGCTAGTTGGAGGCTTGGTCCGCAAAGATCCCGTAGACACGGTGCATCCTCTCGTTAGGGTCCATCCAGTAACGGGCGAGAAATGTCTGTTTATCAATGGCGAATTCACCACGAAGATCCAGGGCCTGAAAGAAGCAGAGACGAAAGTCCTGCTCGATTTCTTACTGCAGCATATCATCATGGGCCACGACTTCCAAGCTAGAGTTAGATGGCAACCAAAGACGATTGTCATCTTCGATAATCGATCCACTTTACGTAAGAAATTCATACTGCGTTCATATCATTATCTGATTAATGTGCTAACTAATATCTAAGACTCAGCTATTGTTGATTATATTGACGAGGAGCACGGCGCCAAGCCGCGACATATCTTCCGTCTGTGTGCAATGGCTGAGAAACCTATCCCGGCAGCTAGCCCACCCTAGAAGAGGTTCCTATATTTCCGGCGGACCTGTTGCGGGGAGAATTTCGGCGTAAGCGGCGCACTAACATGGCCAACCAAAATACCGGGTGGGAATAAGGTGGGCAAATTTGCAAATAGATCATAGATGGATAATAGAAGTATTCCATTAGCCTAGTGGAATTTGAAATGCCTATATGGATGTATATTAGTCCGCTGAATTGAGGGCCATGAGTACGAAGATGTGCTACTGTCGACCGGACATACCGGGTCAGAAAATGAGGACTCGTGTGTAGATTAATCTATGAAGAAAAGGAGACTATATATACATGAAGAAGTCGTCGTCAGCTTCGTCGGATACACGAGGTATTTGGTTAATCAGTTAGAGCTTCAAACATTAGTCATTTGACCAAGAACTAATGCGACAGCTACAGTACAGTCAGTATAATAGTTACCACGAGGCTAACGCTTCGTCACTTCACAATTTGTGTCTGCAGTCTGATTTCATGTAGTATTTTAGTATCTTAAATTTTCCCGAAGCATAAAGTAGCTGGTTTAGCTGTCTTTTTCTAATTAATTCAACTTTCAGTTATGATTTCTAGAATAAGCTAAAGATTTAATCAGTATCAAAGACTATAAAAGATGGGTAAATGGGAAAAACGGCAACTCAACCATAACAATCGTATGTAAGTCTTCAAAGCTAATATGATTCTACTTAGTGTGAAGCGTAAGATTGTTAAGACTTGAATTTAAAAGATCGTGTGCCCAAAACCTCTTCCCTTTCCCTCTAAATGCTTGAAGTCGGTCTTCAGCGTCGCTAATTCTTCGTAGAACTTCTGGAAGGGTCTGCCAAGAATTCTTGCATAGCGCCGACGTAGAGAGTTTAAGCAAAAGTCATTGCTCTTGAAACAGTGGCGTTTCAGCCCCGAAAGTTCCCTCCCGCCTCACGTGCATACCCGAGCGGAAAGCATATCGGGCCACCTCATGCACGGACACACGTTGTGCACGCTTTTTCTCACTAAAAAATACTAAAAATATAACTTTTTATACTATCTATAATTTATATATTAAAACTATCATTTTGCCTTAAAAAATACAATTAAAAAGACACTTTTTAATATAAATAAATTAAAATAATAATAATATTATTAAAAAAGTTAGGTAACAAAGTTACCTCGCTTATATATATTGTTTTACACAGCCGTGCCTAGCATCTTGCCAGTCACTCGCTTACCTTTTATAGATTTGTTTAGTAGCTTAGCAGTATAGAGCTTATTACCTCACAATAAAGCTATATTATTTATTATTAATAATTCTATTTATTGCCCGATTTAGTTTTATTTTAGGTCTATATAGAAAAAGGCCCGTAAGGGGAAAAACCTAAATATTTTCTTTAAGCTAGTCTTACGCATTCCGCCTTCGCCTAGTCTATATATCTTTGCATATATTATATTTCCTAAGTATTTTAAAAGATTAATAAAAGGGTTTAGTAATTCGCCTCTATATTACTAAAGTTTAGGCGGGAGTATCTAGTCCTTAAGGAGCTAGAAGGGGGCGTATCCTTAATATCCTTTTTATTACAGCACTGTTATAGACCCTAGTTAGGGGCTTGACTAGGAGCTTAGCACTATATATATAGACGCGTTCTTTCCTTAACTTTCTTCTAGTTTTTAGCTTGGAATTCTAGTTACCTAACTATTAATAGATCCTATTCTATTAAGCCTTTTATACCCCTATTAGATATTTTATGCAATCTAGCTATATAATTTATATATATAATTAATATATTAAATTTATTAAGTGTAACAGGCTCTCTTAAAAGGTATATATTAAATAAGATAGATAAAGGTTTTACTAATATCTCACCAATATCCTAGAAAAGATACAGTTAGATAAATAAGGGGCGAAATTTTTTACTAGCGTCTTAGAAGGATTATAAAGGGAGATAGTTCTCCTTTAAAGAAGAACTAGCAATTAGTCTCTAAATAGAAGAGGTTAGAAAGAATTTATCCTTTAGTACGTAAAGCTCATTCTACCTTTAACTTACCTTCGACTTACCTATAACTTATATATAACACCGTTAATTAGATAATTATACGTTCTAGTCGGACTGGCCTTTTATATTAAATATATTATTAAATAGATATTTATGTACTTAAATAATAAGTAAAGTAAAGTTTTAATATTATAATATACTGTAGTTATAATAAGTTATAAAATATTAAAATATTTACTATATATATTTTATAAATTATAGCTAATATAATAACTAATTATTAGAAAAAATTTAATTTATAAGATAATAAGCTTTATGCTACTCGGCTACTAAATAAACTTAAAATGGTAAGTGAGTATTTAGTATACCTACTAGATATGTTATATAGAATAATATATATAACCAGAATAATATATTACCTTATATAAATATATAATATAATATAATATTTAAACTTTTATCTAATGTTAAAATTGAACTCTATAAGCTTTAAAAAAGAGCTTAAATAACTTCTGAAACTGACGCTTATATTACCGGTGTGCCTGTAGAGGTCACCTGCAATGCAGTGCCCTTTACCTATTTTACACTAGCGGGTGAGTGTTGCTACCCTTGGCTTGCTCAGGGAGAAGCGAATTGCAGGCTACAAAAGTGACCACGCGGGCATATATATCAGGCCGTCTTCACGAAAACTATCTTGCACTTAACTCTTACCCAAGTCTTAAAAGTTTAATACTCTCCCTGACCAAGTCACGTCTTGCACGGCTATGCTTTTTGCCGTTGGTATCCGTGCCGTCCAGCGCCGCCATAAAGCCATTACGTATTTTCGGTTGTTGCATCCTCAGCCATTCTACTTGCTTTTGCAACTAATGGTAGTGGGGCCCCCACGCACGAGCATATCATTTGCGCTGCAGGAACAACACTAAGAAAGCGCGGGTATATCCGTTGCCCTGGGTCCTCCCGTAGATACAAGAGATATGAATTTAAGAAATTATTCATGGTGTGTTGATGCTGTCGCGGCTTCAGAACATGCGATTATCAGCTAAACTGTACGATGGAGGCGCTAAGGCATATAAACAACCGAGCCACCAGAAAAGTGGAGAAGACAACTAAGGAAGGAAATTATTAATCCGCTGGCATACCTGTATAGTCGTATAGAGTAATACTATCGCCACCATGGTGGAGTCTACACTCCCCCCCCCCGACCGCTACTATTCTATCTTTAAATCCTATATCGACGCAATATAAGTAGCTTCGCTAACTCGCAATTAATACCTTGGTGCTGTGGTCTGAATTGCAGCCTCAAACTTAAGGTGGCGATGGAATTTGCTTGGCCCAATGGTGGAAAACCCTAAGATAAGGCCACGGAGGTGTCTAGAGATAACTGCAATACTAAGAAACGAGGAGAATATTAGATAGGCTAGTAGCCACGCGTTGAATGGAACGTAAACGCATTTTATTGAAGAGATGTAAAGGACAAGCATGTGGATGGCTAAGCTCGATTTCTTTGTTGGTCATAGCAGGACTATGTATTGCAGCTTGGGGGGATGTCGCAAAAGCAAGAATAGGTTGAAGCCAATCCAAATAGGTCGACAAAAGAAGGAGTCGCAAGGTCGACATTACAGAGGCGTAGGCTCCGTGAATGCATAGTAACAGTCAGGAGGGTTGATTCGCTCGTGATTGTTATAGAGGCCCTGTTCCCTGAAGAGCCTATAGGTTATCTAGGCCCACACCATAGATCCAATCTACCACCCCCACAGAACGCCAAAACGGAGGTCAAGCCTTCAAGTGCGTTCACGTGCGTACGGCCGTGATGCTAAACTAAAGTGTAGGCCCATAACATATTGTTAGGTTTACTGCGGGGTAAAAACGACTGGCTATAACAGATCTATGTCCACGCCTCCGTGCCACAACTGCTCTGGAGCCCTGGGTGGCTTAGACGTCTATTGATCATATTTATGCCTAAAACCTTTACCTTTTTGGGCTGGATTTAGAGCTTTCCCGAGTCTCCAGATGGATCCAGGCATAAATTGAGGATATTCTAGAATAAGACGAACGGTGGAACCAAAATCGATAATTCTATGACGACCATGGGCAACTATGCGAGCCTATGAGGCCTATATGGCTACGCTGGGGCTTCAGGGAACAGGACCAAAAGGAGTAATCTTGCCACTTAGAAATTTCACCCAAGCTAGAGCAAATAAACCCTCAGCAGTCGAGATGGCAAGCTTCATATATTCTCTCCGAACCTTTTCCCCAACACCCGTCGTTGAGGCTTCCTATCATTATTCATGGTCCTCTTATCTTATCTATAAATTCATGAGGTTTTTGCTCCCGTGAAGTTGTTTAGCTAGCGAGAAATATCTGAGGTTCTATCGGCTCGGGTTATCAATGTCCTTCCGGCAATGACCATTGTTGTTAAATAAAGGATAGTAATTGCCAGGCCCCAGATAAATTGGCGCGATTTGCCACGCGGTATACTTGCTAGTGTCTTTTAGAACCTCGTGGGTCTCAAACGCCTTGTGCACCTTATCTACTGGAGCTTGCAGGCATTCCTTTATAAGATCCTTATTTCTTTTGCTGCCTTTATATCTCTTTTCTCTCACTTTTGTATAGGTTGTAGTCTAGTAATAGATACCCAGAGGCGTATATAGCACTATATTCCTTAAAGTATTTGCTTTTTTTAACCTTTCCCTATTACTTTAGAGAAGAATTTAAAGTAGTCTTTTCTAAGTTTTAGTTAGACAAAAGCCAATTATAGCCTTTTAGAATATCTACCCTTAAGGGCTTTAAGAGAAAAGGAATAGTTTTATTTATAGATCCTAATATAGTATTTTCCTTTATTTTTATACTATTGCTAAAAATTTTATTCTATTTTAGTATCTTATCTCTTTTTACTTACTCTATATAGGCTAAAGATGTATAAAAAGATTCTATTTTTCTTTTAAATTCGGTTTTTTATAGCTAGCTTATCTTCTGTTTTATTCTTATAGATTTTTAAATAACTAGAACTCTAATAGAAGTTAATAGAGATATCCTTACTAGCTAGATAGTAATAGTTTTACGTAATTTTAAATAATACTTATTAATAAACTAGACAAGCTATAAAACGTAGTATAGGCTATAATAAAGTAAATAGAACTATATAACGAGTAGTAAGCGAGGTTAAATAAGATTAAATAAGGTTAGATTAGATTATATATATTATATAGGATATGCAGGAAATGTTATATATATTATGTATATTACGTATAAAGGGATTTCTTAGGCATATAGTTGTGTATTTAAGGACTACCAGTCCCTACCTAGATAGTTCTCTCTTTATAGTAAAGCTTAGAATATAATTAAAGTTAATCTATTACGTATCTACTCTTTTAATTTTAATTTTATCCGTTATATTATACGTAGTATAATACTACGTATATAGCCTCTAGGCCATAGCGCTATAGTTCTATATATATAAATCCTTTCTAGGCAGCTTAATATATATTAGTTATTACGGACCTTATATTAGCAGTAGTATAACTACTTAAAGAGGATATAAACGGACTAGTAATAAAAGCGTAAGAGGCGCTAGAACTAGTTAAACCATAGAATAAGGGGTAGCTAAGTTATATAACGGGTTATAGGATTATAGTTTAGAACGTAAAAGCGTAGAAGTGTAGGAGTATAGGGTATACTAACGTACTAACGGACTTAGTATATTTCTTAGGAGGTAGAATATATATTTAAAGGATTACAGTCCCTACCTTAAATAGTTCTCTCTTTATAATAAATCTTAGAATATAATTAGAGTTAACCGTTAGGCATTTACTCTATAGTTAAATCTTATTATTATATTTATCTATATACTCAGCCTATTAATAAGTTTGCCGTAGTATTTACTATAAGGCCTTATTATATATCTACTACTAAGGTTATAGTAAAATAATATTTAATAAGATGCTACCTAAAGCATAGTTATAATACTATTTAGAGTAGTATCTACCTTAAGGTTAAGGGATACTAGTATACGGAATAACGACTTATAAGTAGTTATATTAGGGTTTTAATAAGAAACCAGTATTTTTTAATTATCCTATTAGGTTCCTAGCAGAATACCCTATAAGTAATACCCTTCCTAACCCCCCTAAAGCAACACCTTTTATATATATCCCTTAAGCAATACCCCTAATGCAATACCTCCCCTAATGCGATACCTCTCCCTTAATATAATACCTTCCCCCTAATACAACATCACTCTATATATGCGTGCACGCGATATATAATGTTATTAGGTCCCCGCTATATTCCTTATAGCCTATATATACCTCTACTAAGTTACCCCCTTTATAGCCACCTTATTTTAACCCTTTTTTATATTCTCCCTACCTTAGGAGGCACTAAAATAGTAGCTAATAGAGGACTGTTACTAGAACTAGATAACTATCCTAAAGCTAAACAATTATTACTAGAACTAGACAACTGTTACTAAAACTAGATAACAACCTTTTAAATAACCAGCTAGTAAATACCACGGTCGATTTAATTAATCGATTAATCGAATTAAACTAGAGCTTTAATGTTCGCCCATTACCAAATCGAATTAAGGGCTCCTAGAAAGGCACCTTAAACAACTACTATTTAAATATATAGCTAGTGAATGGCTATAGAGAACGATCTAAATTAATTAGAGCCTTTAATCTAGCCAACCCCTTCCCTAAATTAAATTAGATACTAATATAGGTAGGTAAATAGATAGGAAGGAAGGTAGATAGGTAGATAGGAAAAGATCGTTGCTAAAACTAAAGACCGTTGCTAAAACTAGACAATCGTTACTAGAACTAGATAACCGCTACTAGAGCTAGACAACCGTTATAAAAGCTAAACAACTACCGTTAGAGCTAAACTGTAATTGTATAAACGACTAGCCAGCAAATACTATAATTAATTTAATTAATCGATTAAATCGAACCAGAGCCTTAATATTAGCCTACTACCAATTAACTCAAATTAAGGCCTCTTAGGGAGGCACCTTAGACAACTACTATTTAAATATATAGCCAGCAAACGCCCATAGAGAACGATTTAAATTAGTGCAGTTAATCGCAATTAAATTAATACGATTAATCGATTAATTAAATTAAGTAGCGCCTTTAATAGGCTAATTTGTCTCCCAAATTAAAGACATAGAAGGTAGACATAGATAGGTAGGTATAACAGGTAGGAATAAATAGGTAGGCACAGATAGGGAGGCACGAAAAGATAGGATAGTAAGATAGGTAAGATAAATAGAATAGAGAGGATAGGTAGGACAAGTAGGCAGGCAGGTACTAGGCTAAGTTAAAAAAAAATTAATATACAGCTAGCAGGTTATTAGAAATACCACTAATTAGTAATTTAGAGTCTCCGCGTAAGGCTTCTTAATTAATTGCCTAATCCTTAAATAATTATAGAGCTCTTCTAATAGATATAGGCAGTAGGCAGGAAAGATTATTTTAGATTATTTAGATTATATATTTTTTACCTAGCTATAAATACTAAAGTATTAATATGCTTTATTTTTAAATCTAGAATTTTTATTATTATTTTAATAGTCTTAATAGTCCTAATAGCCCTAGAGGTTTTAGAGGTCCTAAAGGTTTCTAATAGAATACTAAATATAAGTATCTTTTAAAGCTCCTAACAGCGCTAATAAGAGCTATTAGGAGCTATTAGTACTATTAGAAGGTATAAATATTTGGCTAATATAACTAGTATTAGCTAAGCAGTTATAAGATATAAAGAGAGAAAAATATAAGCTAAAGGGGTTTCTTATATAGATGCAATTAATAATTTACTATAAAAGATCTAAGCTAGCAAAACTAATTAACAAAGTAGCGTATATAGGGTTATTCTTAACCAGCTAGGCGTTAAAGTAGTTTAAACTCCATTTTATAAATATATAAACTAATAGGTTAATAACTACTATATTATTATTTTGTTAGGGTACTAAGATCCTAGAGACCTATTAATAGGATTTTAATTATTTTAATAGGCTTCTAGCAGACTTTTAGTAAGATTTTAATTTTCCTAATCTTCCTAATCGTTCTAATAGGCTTTTATTAGAATCTTTAATTTTCCTAATTATCCTAATAGGGTCCTATTAGGGTTTTAATAGAAAACTAGTATTTTCTAATTATCCAATTAGGGTTTTAATAGAAAACTAGTATTTTCTAATTATACTATTAGGTTCCTAGTAGGATACCCCTTAAGTAATACCCCTTTTACCCCCCCCCCCTCCCAAAAGCAACGCTGTAAGGGATATTATTCCGGACACCTTAGGTTGCCTTTAAAACAACCCTTAGACGCCCCTTAAATAGTTGCCGATTATATACTAAAGGTATATACCTATAGTATATAGTCTCCATAATCCTAAAGGCCTTACCTTCTTAAGGATTAATCTCTCTTATTAATCTATCCTATTCTATAATTGTGTCCTTATAGACACCTCCTATATACCCCCCTTAATATAACACCCCCTAATATAACATATAGTGCTATTAGGTCTTTACTATATTTTTAATAGCCTATATATACCTCTACCAAGTTACCTTTTTATAGCTATTTTATTTTTTTACCCTTCCTTATATTATAGAAGGGTACGGGCTTTTATAGATAGGAAGTTACGGTATAGTCGGTTTAAATTAGTTAGCAAATAAGCAGTTAATAAAGAGAGAAGAAAAGAGTATATTAAAGGAAAACTATATATCTGTTAGTTTTGTCTAAGTTATTAAAGACTCTAGGGTTTTAGACCGATCAATATAACTATAAAAGGCCTAGGCTCTCCTAAAGCTATACCTAATCTAGATATTAAATCTAGGGGGCTAAATTATACTACCTCCTAATTTTATTCCTATTATTATTAAAAAAGATTATAATTTTAAATTACTATTAGAGAATCCCATTGTTATTTACCTGGAAAGGCGTTAAATAAGGCGCTAATAATAGTAAGCTTAACTATAATAGGGAAGCAATATAGAATTATACTGTAAAGATTAGTATATTTGGATAGCGTATAGAGTAGTACTTTTAAGCCTTAGTAAGTATCTACTAGCTCTACTTAGGTCCCTCCTTCTATAACCTTAAGGTTATTTTAATTATTCTAAATGCTAATAAACTATAGTAGTATTATTCGCTAGGTCCTAGTTAAAGGTCCTTTTACTCTATAAAAAAGGTAAGGTATAGTTATATGTACGTCTTCTTTCTTATATAGCTAAGCTACCTAGTTAGTTATATACTTTCTTACGTTCTTAGTAGTCTAGTTTTAGTTAGAGATCCTATATATAAATTCATCGCCCTTAGTTAATCCTTATGCCTTAAAATCTTCCTATTATAATTTTAGGTAATATTATATACTAAATAGGATAATTATATAATTATCCTTAGTCTTATTATCTAGAGAAACGCTTTTTTAGATTATATTAGCACTGCATCCGCTCTCTGAGAGAGAGGGAATATTAATATTAATATAGCGGAAAGCTATAGAGTCTCCCTTAACCGCGAATTTTGTATAATAAGAGTAGGAGATAAGTTACTACTAGCTATTAGGCCTAAAAGCATAATAGAGACAGTAATACTAAGGATCTTGCCTTATTAGCTGCTAGTAAAGACTATAAACTATTATTCTTAACTAGCTGTAATTTAGCCGCCTATTAATTAGATACTAATAATAGCGGTATATACGCATTTCTTTATTAATTATTACTAAGATACTAAAATCCTACTACTATCTAAATATGATTAAAACTACGGATTCTTCTTACTTCTATATATCTTAGTTATTTAATAGTAGTATCTAATTAAGCAAAGTCGTTTAATTATAGGAAAACCTTAGTGCTAAGTTATAAATAAATTTATATAGTTCTAAGGAGTTAGACGGAACTAGAGGATTATAAGCTTTTTTAAACTAAGAGTATATAGTAAGATCCGTCTTTAAAGTGTTAAGGCAGTTATAAGCATAATATATTAAGCGGAGTTAGTAATATAGTACGGTATAATTTAGACTCTTTGTTACTAACTCTATACGCCCTTTTATTACTTATATATATATTTAATAAATATTATATATCTCTGGATTAGAACTAGCTGCTCTGTATTAACTATATAAGAACTTTATAACCTTAATTAGTTTAATTTTAATAGTTTAGTTTAGGGACGTTTTAAAATGGGTAAGTATATTATTCTTATAGTTACATCCTCGTTTTATATAGAGTATTTCTATAATATCTATAGCCTTCTTAGTATACTCCTTATTATCTCCTAGCTTAATAATATTCTTATTAAATATTAATTCTACTCCTAGCTCTCCTACTTCTAGGTAAGTAACTATTAGTTCTCTCCTTAAATTTCTTTTAAAGAGGATACTAGTAGCTACTGGAATAAGCTAATAGGCTTTTCAGCTATAAAAATACTTTTATTTGTAGGTGATAAAGGCGAGTTAACTAATATAGGTAATCCTTATTAGGGTGGGCTTAGTGTAATACTAACGCCTCCTCCTTAAATAGGTGTTAGCGGCTAAAAGGCTAATAAATTTATTACGTTAAAAGTATATCGCGAATATATTTGTAGTATAAGAGTTAAGCTCTCTCCTATTTATCTAATTCTGATATTAGCAACTTCTAGTTCTATAGTAGCCAGTTTCTTACTTTTTAGTAGTAGGTCCTTATTTAGAATATAAAAGCTAGTTAAGTATCTCCCTAAATTATACTTATTTACTACCTAGTCTAATATTACATTTTCTAATATTTTAGGCGTAAGCGTAAGATCAGTTAACTATAGTTAAGTAATATTCTTAATGCCGCATTCTAGATATTAAGCCTATTAATTAGGGCCTTCTTAACTCGCGCTATTACTTTATAAAGTAGGTAGATAGTAAGCTTTTAGGCGGTAGAAAGGAAGTAGTAAAAGACTATGTATTTAAGTAGTTTATTAAGAATACCTTATCTCTAAGACTTTTGGATAGTTTCTTTAGCTTTATTATACTCCTTTCTTTAATCTTTTGCTATTTTACTAATATTAGAGATATTCTTAAAAATTAATAAAAACGCGTTTTTCTAAAGATACTTATAATCTATTATCCTGATTAACGAAATTAACTATTATACTAATAGTATCTATATAGTTTTCTTAAATGAGCAGAATCTTATTATAGATTTAGAGGAGTATTACCTAATACTAATTAACTATAAAGTCTCTAACTTCTATAATAACGTTATTAATCTATTACTTAGCTCCTTTATATAGTATTAGAGGTCTACTAAATAAAGATATAATAAATATACTATTATTAATTTTATTTAATGTATGCTTTAATTAATCGCGGCTATATTTAAGGTTTATTAAGGGTAAAAAGGTAAAGTTCTAAATGGGGGTTTCTAATTTAAATAGTCTATTAAATTTAAGTAGTAGTATAGAGTTCTACTAGCTCTAATTATTAAATAGACTAATTATAATTTTTTATCCCTAGGATAGAAAATTACTATTAGCTTAATAAAGGCGGTAAGCGGAACTAATATCTTTGTGGTGGGTAGTACTAAATGGTTGTGCGCAAATTTTTTTACCCTTGCCTTACTATTAACACGTATTAGATTCCTATAACTAAAAAAAGTAAATAAGAAAGCGTAATAGAAAGAACTTTAGGAAATACGGTAAATAAATAGATAGATTATATGGCTATTATCTACCTACTCTCCCCTACTTTAGAACTTAACCATCCCCTAGTTATATGTTTTATACTTAGTTTTATTAAATAATGTTTCTAAAATGCGCACTTCTTAAACTACGCGGCATTATAACACCAGTGGATTTTATATAGTATCTTTCTTATATTCTAGCTCTGCTGTTATTTTTTTATAGTATAGTTCTACCTAACCAGTTAAGCTAGTCTTTTTCAGCGGACTTTAGATATTTATTATTAATAAAACTTCTTTAATTTATTCCCTGGAGTTCAATTATGGAATATTATGCCGTTAAGATCCTTAATTAAGTACTATCCTTTATAAGGGCAACTCTTATATATGCGGAACGGGCCTAGCTATTTTAGATTTAACTTATAACTATTAAAATAATCTTGCTTAAGCTATATATTATAGAGTATAACTATATCTTTAACCTTAAATCTATCCTAGTAAATATAATAGGTATTATTAAAATACTCTTTATTTACTACCCTTTGCCGTTTTATACCCTCTTGTATATCCGCGCCTCTTTAGTTAAACTACTTTATATAAAGTTCTAGTAGCTTTATAGTGGTCCGGACAGTTTACTAAAATAGCGTTTATTAGGTAGGCATATAGAGTTTAATAAAGAGGATATACTTATACCCGTATATAACTCTTACTAGTATTATTCCCGTAAACTGCTTAATAGTTATACTATTTACCTATAAAATGGTATAAAAATTATTTAGCTATAGGCTTTCTATCTTCGCTAAAGCGTCTATTATTGGTTTATAGCCTTACTCTATAAAGCCTTATATTTAAGCGTAATATATAAAAGCTATAACCCTCTTAATATTATAGAGCTCTGCAAGTATAGTAGTAATATTAGCATTCTCTCCTCTACTATCTATAGATAGCTATTCAAATACTCCCTATTAGTGGATAATATCCTTATAGAGGAACTTTGCTATACTTTTTATATTCTTATTTTAAAGGGAATAAGCTTCTACCTATTTAGATATATATATTTATATAATAGCTAGGTACTAGAATCTAAGGCGGTTTAGTGGTATAAATATAATATCTACTATTACTTATTGCTATAAGGTGGACTCCTATATAGGATATATTACTTCTTCTTTTTATTTTAGCTATTATTCCTAGTATTATAAACACGACTTAATATACTATAATATCTCATCCTATAGCCCTAGCCACTAATATTAATTTAAGACCCTTAATACGTTCTCTCTTATTTATAATATCTACTTTAATTATAAAGGCTTTTAATAATCTCCTACTAAGCATCCTTGTTATTAACTATCCTTTATATTGGTATTTTTTTAAACTATTAGTAAAAGAGCTATTAATTACGCACTAGGAACCCTAGTGTATATTATTTATCTCTTTTAAATATTATAAGGTTACAAGCTACTTTATAATTCTCTAAGATTTCTTTAAATATAAGTCTTCTAATAGCAGACCCACTTCTATTTTAAGAGGGGCAGCTATATATTTTAAGGCACTTAACTTATAGTTAATAAACTCTTTAATATCCTTAGTCGGCTTATTAGATTATTTACTATTAAGTAGCCGTTATAAAAGTCCATTAGCTAGGCTATTTTTTTTTCCTTAGTATATATCTAATATTAAACTCCTATAGCTAGATTTATACTAGCTATCTAATTATTAAGGCTTTAGGTAAGTTAATAGCGGTATAATTTAGTTAAGTAACTAAGGTATTTATATCCGTCTCTACTATAAAGCAAACGCTATATAGGTATACGCGACACTTCTTTAATAAATATAGTAACGCCTAATATTTAAGATTTTTTAAATTATATTTCTATGTCGCCTAAAACTAAATACTACTTTTATATTAATATAGGTAATAATAACCTTATATATCTAGTTATATAAGGCCGCATCTATAAGGGGACTTTATAGATAGGGGGCTATAAGGACACGATTTTGGAACAAGATAGATTAGTAAGAAAGACGAATTCTTAAGGAGGTAGGGCCTCTAGGATTATAGAGACTATATACTATAGGTATATGCCTCTAGCGCGTAACCGGCGACCATTTAAGAGGTGTCTAAGGTTTATCCTAAGGGCAACCTAAGGTAACTGCAATAATATCCCTTATATTGCTTCCCTCCTTCTTACAGTTAGCCCCTAATTGCTATTACCTTATAGTAGGGAGATTATAAGGGCTTGTCTTAGAAGGTGTTTGGAGAGATATTAGAGAGGTGTTAGTATACCACTATATATTATCTATCTATCTAACCCCTACTTTAAACTCCTGAAAACCCTTAATAAGGGAAAAATATAACTACTATAAAAGTAAGGAAGCCTGTGCAGTCGCGCACAAAGTTGATTAAAACATTTTTTGCCGTCGCCTTAATGGAAAGCAAACGTCTTATAAAGTTGCCTATACCAACCAATATTATATAACTCCCGCTAGTAAAGATGCGATAGTTTGACACTATATATATCTTGCTAAAGCCAGGTTTCCATATTAATATCGCGTTATTTAAGCCTTTTCTAACCTTATTCTGTAGCGCGAATATACTAACCTTCTATGCTACCTTTTAATTAATCCTTTAGGCGAAAATTAGATATATAAGTTTCTAAAACGGTAGGAAGAACTATATACTTACTATATACGCTTACTTAATATAAAATAAGCTCTTACTGCTAATAATCCTGGTTGTATATAGCAGTTCTTTAATAACTATACTAACGCTAAGACTGAGTATAATGTTGCCGATTTAGATATTTAGAATATAGATGAGACTAGCTATACTATAGGCTTTCCTTATAGTGCTAAAGTAGTTATACTGTAAGGTAATATTACCAATTTTAAGACGGTTAATAGCTCTAGAGAGTGGGTATTATATATTAACTTAATTGGTATATATGGCCAAATTATACCACCGTTCTTTGTTTTTAAGGGACGCTAGTATATAGAAAGCCTATAGGAGGAAGCTATAGAAGCTGTAGGCGACTGTGCAATCAGAATAAGTAAAAATGGCTAGTTAAATTAGCAACTCGGTATAGCCTAGCTGTAATACTTTAAGTAATATACTCGGTGACCAGAGGCATAGTAAGCAAGTTAAAATAATAAGGAAGACTCTTAATACTATAGCTATTAACTTCTTATTATGGATGGCCACAGTAGCTATGTTAATCTTAAGTTTATTAAGTTTTACTGGTTATATAAGATTATTCTAATTTGCCTACTACCGCACTTTACCTACCTCCTCTAGCCTCTCAATTTGGTTATATTTTCAGTCCTTAAGCGTTTATATTTAGTAAAAGTTAATAAATATATATTAAATGGAATTACCGGTATTAATAAGGAGTACTTCCTAAAGATTATTGGTGAAATTCGGCCTTAAGTCTATACTACTAAGTTAATTAATAGCGCTTTTAAAGCCGTAGGTCTTTTACCTCTTAACCCTAAATAAGCGCTAAGGCGCTGTACTAAGCAGCCTTTATCTAAACAACTATCTATACCACCTTAAGATATACTAGTAACGCTTTTATTCTTCCCTTTATATCCTTATACGCCCTAAACTTATACTAATTAAGCTTAATATGCCTATATAATTTTTTACCCTAAAATTACACCTAAGGCGGCTGAGGTTATTATTAGGAAGTTAATAAGGCGGCTATAATTGTTGGAGGAGGGTATAGAGTTAATAGAGGTTGAAGCTACTAACCTTTATAACCACGCTGCGGGGGGGGTGGGAGGAAGCAAAGGAAGCGTGCTATACTCTCTCGCGAATTAGTGCTTACTACTAAGGTAATAAGGGCAGTTTTTACTACTAAAAGGGCTACTAAGGAGCTTAAAAAACATACTAAGATTACGCAAGAGTAAGCTAAAAAGAGGCCGCTAGGCTACTGCTGTAATTGCTAAGGAGCAAGTTGAGGTTAGGGGGAAGGCTCGTATTACTGCTATAAAGCTTAAGAAGGTTACTAATTAACATTAGAGGGAGGCCGGTAAGGCGAGAAAGGTAGTAAAGAAGGCATAGAAGGCCTTTTAGACTGCAGCTAGTATATATAGAAGGAAGCTTACCGAGGACGCTCTATAAGCAGTAACTTAGGCTGCTAAAGATATAGCATTTATATAAGTTACTGCTAAACAGCTTTAAGAACAAGCTAAGGTGTTACTTAATACTACCTTTACTGCTTTAGCACACTATAAGGAACTTATTGCAATCCTAAAGAGGATTAAGGAGGCAGCTACTTAACCAGACGAGCTGCCTAATAAGGAGGAGGATAAAGAGGAGGATGATAAGGATAATAAGGAAGACAGCGCCTTAAGCAACGAAGAGGCCTTAAAGGAGGACTTTAACTCGCCAACTCGCGGTTATATAAGCCTTTTAAGTAATACACCGTAAAAAGTCGATATAGACTCTCTCCTATATATATTTAAGTCTTTATTTAAGTTTAATAATGAAATAATACTTTGCGATGGTTTTTACTAGCGATTTGCCTGCAAATTAGTATTTGGTAGTATTTTGGTGTTCTAAGGGCGGTTAGATTTCCGTTGTAACTAGGTGGTCCGTTATAACCTAGTGAGTTACGTTATACGCTTTAGAACCTTATCCTTAGGGCCTTAAACTTCTCCTCTTACTAAAAGCTTTTAATATAGTTCTAAAAGAGATCTCTTCCCTTAATCTTTTACTGTCGTACGCTCCTAGTTCTCTACTAGATTCTATTTAATATTATATTTTTTAAGATGGCCTTATAATCTAACGGTTAAGAAATAGTGTTCTTTTAGGTCTTAAGGAGGATGGTATTTATAAAAGTAGCGTTTCTTTATATAAGCCTTTTCTTCCTTTATTACCGTATAAGTATGTTTATAAATTAAGGAGACTTATCTTAAGATCTATATTATATAAATAGTTAGAATTAAACCAGTATTAGCTTTAGTCTTAACGCCGCTTAAAAGGGTAGAAAGTATATCAACTTTAAAGGAATTATTATCGTTAAAGTTTTTAGGGTAAATTTTACTAGTACTAGCTATATTTATAGCGTTATATAATAGGGAGTAAAGGTTTAGTTTTATAGTTAAAATTTTGCAGATATCTAGATGTTATCTAGATATTATCCAATATCCAGGCTATCCTTAAATAGGATTATTATCTGCCCGACCGGATAGGATAATCTATCCTCTGTAGGTCTGACTACAAATCTCGCCAAAGTCTCTTAGACCATGAAAACGATTACCGTCCTAAATTAGCTTAGCGGACGGTGCGGATATTCCTATATCCGCAATCGATTTCTTGGTCTAAGCTTCTGAGGTAAAGGAGTTACCGAAGGTTAAACCCTTCCTCATAGACAATTATCCCTATCTATGTACAACGTGTGCTTCCCAATCTGAACGGTAGCTACCACAACGCAGACAATAATAATTAGGGCCGGAAGGAGCTACTCCTTCCCAGGTTTTGCCACAATTTGGACATTTATGCGTTTTGATACGTTCGAAACTACCTCTAGCCATGAAAAGCACAACGTCAGCTGCGAAGCCATAAGCTTCTTCAAGCAGAATCCTAAACTCCGGCTGCTCTGAAAGTGTTTCCATATGCTCGCAAGCAATCTTTACAACCAAGTCACGAAGTCCTCGATCATTGCCAGGAGTCGAGCTGTATATCTCTCTGATGGCATGCGGGAAGTCGTCCATACTCCAGCATGTTTCAACGCTCTTTCGAGACTTTTCGATTGCTTTTGACTTCAGAGTCGGGATGTTGTACTTGTCCGCAATGCCGTACACTTTGGCATTGAAGATCATAGGCGAGGTACTAGCCTGGTAGTCGAAGTGATACAAAAAATTGAGCATTGCTTCAACGATCGGGAGATCATCGTCTGGGAGTTCTATCGTGCCCTCGGCTGCCTCCTGGTCACGTTTGTTAATATTACATACGAGATGAAATTGTTCATACCAGGCGTACTTTCCAGTCCCCATTACATGCGTTGGAGAACCATTTCGATTGAGCACATAACACCAATCGGTGGGCCTTGTATTCCTTTCCCTCACAACGGATAATAACGTCTGAGAAGTTGGAAGAATTGAAATACCTAGGAAGTTAGTACGTATATAAAAACCTGGGAGTCGGTGTATACTCTTTCAGAGCTGCCTGGAAGTAGGCCACTGGACTGCTAGCAGCCATGAAGAAATGCTAATGTAGTTGCGGTAGTAGTTGAGGTGAATGATCAGGGTGAGAGGCAAAAGATATCTTTCTTGTATATGGAGTCAAGCCATTCAAGCGCGAATTCGTGTCACGATGTAACTGGGTGCAGCAACACCGACCTCTACCAATGATTTGGTTGCACAATTCTTGCTATGAGTTGACGTAACGTGCCACCCCACAAGCGAGACAATTTTTAACACGTTTTCTCAATTTTAGAGGCAATAAAATAGCTTTTTTTTAAAATTTAAAACTTTAATATAAAGCAAGTATATTCTGAAAAAGTCTCCTAAAAAATTTTATTAAAATTTTATAGTTTATTTTATATTTTTTATATTTTTTTATATCTATTGTATTATACTACGTATAATACTACGCATGCTGCCTCTAGGCTATGGCGCTATAGTCCTATATACATAAATCCCTTAGGGCAGCTTAATATGTACTAGTAACTATGTCCTAGTAGTTTATAAGCCCCTAAACTAGGGGTTTATAGTTCCTTAGTAAAAT
>Ga0307515_10004358_pt1 | contig 29343 bp, 23 predicted proteins | sample 17_EM_MG_FD_194513 | JGI IMG/M metagenome (GOLD analysis project Ga0307515, IMG submission 194513) | Populus trichocarpa ectomycorrhiza microbial communities from riparian zone in the Pacific Northwest, United States - 17_EM | ecosystem: Host-associated > Plants > Roots > Unclassified | place... | reverse complement strand
ACCGGAAGCCTTCTTTTTCCAGACTTCGAGTTCGCTCTCTTCCTTGAAGATGCGGACGAGGACTGCATCCCGTTGATCGAAGCCCTTCGACTTGATCTCGCGGGCGAGCTTCGGTGTGATCTCCGTCGAAGGCGCCAGCGCGTCGAGGCCGCCCGAGCAGCCGGCGAGCAGAACGGCAGCACTCACGAACGCGCCCAGCGAAAGGCGGCTCATCACTCTCTTGAAGAACGTCAAGTTGGTGGTCATCAGCTAAACTCTGGAGGTCCCCGAAAGCATCTGTTATGCGCCCGTCTCCTTGCGACACGCTTGTGTCGCCAATTTGGCGCAAGCCAAAGAGATTTCGGCTTCCGTATCACAATGCGACATCAGGGTTAAGAGAGGGTTAGAAAATACCTCACGCCCGGCTCAATGGCCCCTTGTAGATATAGCCGTCGCTGCGCACGGTCTGGATGATATCAGCGTCGAGCCCCTGCTTTTCCAGCTTGCGGCGCAGCCGCTCAATGCGCTTGTCGATCGAGCGGTCGATCGGGTCGGAACCGTTGCCGGGCGCGAGCTTCAGGAGTTCGTCGCGGCTCATGAGTTTGCCCTGGTTGGTGGCGAAGGCGGCGACAAGGTCGATCTCGGTCGGAAAGAGCTGTATCTGCTCGCCGTTCATGTCGAAAAGCGCCCAGCGCTTGAGATCCAGCGAAAAGGCGCCGAACGGCATGATGCCCGTGCCGCGCGAGCGGCGGCGCCTGAGGATGGCGTCTATCCGGGCCGACATCTCCCCCAATGAGAAGGGCTTGGTGACATAGTCGTCGGCACCGATTTCCAGCCCGACGACGCGATCGACCATTTCGCCGGCGCCGGTCAGCATGATGATGCCGATATCGGCCAGCTGGCGCATGCGGCGGGCGATGCTGAAGCCGTCCTCGCCTGGCAGACTGACATCGAGAATGAGAAGTTCAGCTGGCGCGACCGAGAACAGAGCGTCGAGTTCGACGGCGCTTCCTGCGACGCGGACGGAGTGCCCCGACATCGTCAAGTAATCCAAGAGCATGCCGCTCAGGCCCTGATCGTCATCGACAACAATGAGTTCCGCCATCTGGTCCTTTGACTTCTGTTCCCGCGCAAGGCCGTTGAGTGAAATATTGTCCAGACGCGTAGGAAAAGCAATGAGTTGCGGCGGATCAAGTCGTCATTTCGCAGCCATGGCCGCGATTCTGCAAATGTGAGTCCCAATTGAGCCGGGGTTGGCGACATCGTGATGAAACATTCGGCGAATAATGGGAGAAAATGATTGAATTCCGCCCTGCGCATGGAGTTGTATTGGAGAGACTTGCGACAAGCGTGCGGGAGCGTGAAGACGTCATGGCAACCAAGATCGCCGGCATCGGCCCTTCACCTCGGCTGCTTATCCTGTGCTTCCTACCGCTGGCCATCCTGATCATCGGTCTTGGAGCGGATCAGTATGTCCGTCAACGCAATGCGCTTCTCAACGATCTCGCCGGCAAGGCCAATGAACAACACGGTTTCATCAGTTCGTCGCTCCAGGGTGCGGGACCGCAGTTATCGAGGCTCAGGCTTTCGATGGGACTCGATCTCTTCAAGCCGGAGATCGGCCTTGCCGCCATACTCGATCCGCTCAACAACGTCGTCAGCATCAATGGCGAGATGCGCGACGAGGATCGCGTTCGCCTCACGACGCATTTGGCGAGCGTGGATTCTTCAAAGCTGGGATCGAGCGATACGCCCGGCCTTAATTTCGAGCAGCGGAACGATTTCAGGGTGCTGACCCGCCGGTTCGGAATCTCGGGCTACAAGCTTGTCTATCTCGTCCCCAACGAGGAACTCCGGTTCTTCCTGCTACCGCGCTTCGCGCCATTCCTCTTTATCCTGGCGGGCCTTGTCGCGACGGTTTTCGGCATTTTCTATTTCCTTCATCGCACCTATATCGTCCCGAGCCTGCGGCTGGCGCGCTATATCAGCGACCATGCGTCGGGTTCGCAGGCCATTCCACCCGCCTTGCCGTCGATCTGGCGCAAACAGTTCAGCGTCGTCGCCAACGCGTTTGCCAGCAGCCGGCGCTACCAGGCGCAGCTCGAAGAGAGCGAAGCCCGCTTTCTGGCTGCCACGGCGAGCCTTCGCGACGGCTTTGCCATCATCGGTCCTGACGGAAAACTCGCCTTCTTCAACGAGGCGCTGACCTGGCATCTCTCGGAAGAGCAGCGGGAAAAGCTGTTCGTGGGCCGGGACGTCAGGGAGTTCATCGACAGCATCTGGGCCGGCAGCAATGGTGTGGATATCGAACGTCAGCTCGACAACGGACGGTGGGTCGCGGGACGGCAGAGCGTCATGCCGGATGGTGGGCGTGTCATTCTTCTCCGTGACATCACGGACTCCAAGTCAGCCGAAATCAAACTGCGCGAAAGCGAGGAGCGTTATCGCAACGTGGTCGAAACCCAGACCGAGCTGGTGGTCCGCTATGATGGAGACGGCTATCCGACTTTCGCCAACGAGGCCTATTGCCGCTATCTTGGCGTGACGCTCGAGGAAATGCTCGGCCGCAAGAGGAGCGATTTCGATCTCGTTGTGCCGGAGGACAGGGAGCGTCACCGCGCCTACATCGCTTCACTCACGCCCGACCATCCATCGGAGACGATCGTCATCCGCTGCCGGACCTTGATCAACGACGACATTCATTGGGAAGAATGGACGGACACGGGCATTTTCGACGCGGACGGAAAACTCGTCGAGATCCAGGCAATCGGCCGCGACGTGACGGAAAAGAAAGAAGCCCAGGAGGCGTTGAGCGCGAGCGAGGCGCGAATGTCCGCCTTCCTGAACTACGCGCCGGTGGCGATGCTGGCCAAGGACCTGGACGGTCATTTCACCATGGCCAATCCCGAAGCCTTGAAGCGCCTCAAGAGGACCTCCGCCGAGGTGATGGGCAAGAGGACCGTGGATCTGTTGCCGCCGGATGAAGCCCAGGCGATGGATCGGTCCATCGCGCGCGTGCTGGCAACCGGCAAGATGCAGTTGGAAGAGCAGCATCATCCCTCGCTCGACCCATTCCTTTACAGTCTCTTCATCCGCTTTCCCCTGCGTGCGCATACCGGGGAAATTACCGGTGCCGGCGTCTTCGTCGTCGACCAGACGCGCGAAAAGCTCGCCGAGCTCGAACTTGATCAGCAGCGCGGCGCGCTGCATCAGAGCGAGAAGCTCGCGGCGCTCGGCTCACTGCTTGCCGGTGTGGCGCATGAGCTCAACAATCCGCTGTCGATCGTGGTCGGCTATGCCGGCATGCTCAACGAAATGGCAACCGACGAGGCGACGAAACGCAGGACGCGCGAACTTCATTCCGCCGCCGAACGCTGCGGACGCATCGTCAAGACCTTCCTCTCCATGGCCCGATCCAAGCCGATCGAGAAGCGCAGTGTCGATATGGACACGGTGATAGACGACGTGCTGGAGCTTGCGGCTTACGGCCTGCGCAGTAATGGCGTGACCGTGGTGCGCAAGCGGGCGGACAAGCTGCCCGCGACGCTGGCCGATCCCGACCAGATGCATCAGGTATTCATGAACATCGTGCTCAATGCGCAGCAGGCAATGATGGCGGTCGATGGCGCGCGCACGCTTGACGTCGAGAGCCGGTTCGAAGGCGAGCAGATCGCCATCGACCTACGCGACAGCGGCCATGGGATTCCCGAGGATATCAGGCGGCGGATATTCGAACCGTTCTTTACCACCAAGCCGCAGGGCGTCGGTACCGGCATCGGTCTTTCCGTGTGCCTTCGTATCGTGCAGGCGCATGGCGGCACCATCTTCCTCGACAATGCCGACAGCGGCGGCACAATCTGCCGGATCCGGTTGCCCGTCACCGCTGTGGGCCTGCGGCCCGATGCGGGTCTCGAAGAAGCGGCGTTCCGGCTTTCGGGCAAACTTCTTGTCGTCGATGACGAGCCTGCTATCGGCCGCTACGTCAGCGAATACCTCACCGCCGAGGGCGTCGAGGTGACGGCTGTCTCGAGTGGCCGGGAGGCTCAGTCGATACTGCGCAAGGGCACGGTTTTCGATGCCGTGCTGACCGATCTGCGCATGCCCGATGTCAGTGGCGACAAGCTGCTGGCGTTCGTTGCGGCAAAGCGTCCCGATCTCTCGGGCCGGGTCGTGATCATGACCGGCGATGCGCTGGGCCCCGAGATCAACGCTAGTTCGAGCGATGTCCCGGTGATCGTCAAGCCGCTGGAACTGTCGGCCCTGCGCTCGGCGCTACGGCCTTTGCTGGACAAAAACGAAAGACTTGCCGCGGCCGCAGAGGGCGCGGTGGAAGACCAAAGAGAGAATGTGTAATGTCAGACGTGAATATCATAGTCGTCGATGACGAGCCGGGCTTGCGCGGCATGATCGAGGATTACCTGTCCATGCAGGGTTTCGCCGTCAGTGCCGCCGAGAATGGCGCCGCGCTCGATCGGCTGCTGGTGAGCACCAGTCCTGATATCATCCTGATGGATGTGAATATGCCGGGCGAAGACGGCCTTTCGATCGTCAAGCGGCTCCGCAATGCCGGCGAGCGCATGGGCATCATCATGCTGACCGCCAATGCCGACGAGAGCAGCAAGATAAGCGGTCTTTCCAACGGCGCAGACGATTATCTCTCCAAGCCCTTCGAAGTGCGCGAACTGCTGGCGCGGGTGCGCAGCGTACTCCGCCGGATGCCGGCAAAAGTCGAAAAGCCGGCCCGAACCCGACAGGTTCTCCATCTCGGGCCCTATGAACTGGATATGGAAGGCCGCCGCGTATTCGGGCCCGAGGGAGTCGAGATCGAAGTGTCGAGCATGGATTTCGATCTGCTTCAGACCTTCGCCCGGCATCCGAGGCAGATCCTATCGCGTGACCGGCTTTGCGAACTGGCGTTCGGACGGGTGCTGTCCCAGGCGGATCGCAGCCTCGACATCAGGATCGCGCGGCTGCGCAAGAAGATCGAGACCGATCCCTCCATGCCGCCGGTCCTGAAGACCGTGCGCGGCGAAGGTTATGTCTTCGAACCCGCCGGTTGAAATCACGAGCATATCTGGAACGAGAAAGGGCGCGCTGGGTGCAGCGCGCCTTTTCCTTCGCCGGTACTTGGGAGAATGTGGCACTTTGTTCTAGTCTAGCGGATATATCCGACGTCGCGACCGGAGATCGAAGTCACGACCGGCATCCCGATGCTGCGCACAGCGTTGATGCTCGCGAAGGCGCTCTCGACATCGTCGAACTTCACGGCGGCGGTACGGACCGTGATGCCGCTTGCCGGAGCATTGGGCCTGGCCGCACGTGCGACGGCAGCGCTCTCGACGGACTGAAGCGACAGGCTTTCCATGTCGACCGAACGCGTGACGATGGGATCCAGGTCCGCGGCAGCGACGATCATATTGGTGTTGATGGCGGGGATCGTCTTTGCTGCCGACAGGTAGTCGTGAGCGATGAAGCCTAGTAGAGTGGCGACGACTGCCACGACCTGATTGCCGATGTTGCTCATCTGATTATCCCCGGTTCGACCGTCTCCCGGCCGCCTTGTTGAGGACATAATTAAGAACCGTTTGTTTCACCATGATGTCGCGAGATGGGAGCAATTGATACAGAAATGCTCGCGCATGTGGGTTTATGTGGTTTTCTGCGTGGAGATTTGACAATTAAGCCGCCAGAAGCCATTCGCTAGCGCGACCAAATTGGGATTTTCTCAAAAGCTTGGAGACCGTGCTCTAGATTCTGAAACGATCGTATCAGAAATCGCGCGCTGTCGCATATTGCTTCCAAGGCCTCAGTTGCGCAGGCGGCTCTCGATCAACAGGCCGCTTTCGTCGAGAATCGGATGGGCGACCGAGACGATGTGCGCGTTGATGCGCTTGAGGTCGCGCAGCATGTCGAGATGTAGTGAACTCGACTGGAGACTATCGGCTCGGCCGTCGCGAAGTCGTTCCAGATGGCGGACGGAGGATTGCTTCTCCAGTCGGCGCACGCTGACTTTCACTTCCATGAGTTGGCGGGCCAGCGCCTCGTCCCTCGTGACCAGGATCGTCTGGGCGATGCGAAGATTGTCGATCGTCATGTCGAACAGGCCTCTCAGCTCCTGAAAGCCATCCTCGGAAAAGGTCCGCCCTTTCGAGATCTTCTTGGCGATCTGTTCGTTCAGGCCCTTTTCGATGATGTCGCCGATATGTTCGAGATTGATGGCGTATTCGATGATTACGATCGAGCGCCGGTCGTTGGCCTCGTCGATCCTGGCGCGACCGAGGCGGGAGAGATAGATCTTCACCTCCTGCTGCAGCCGATCGACCTTCTTCTCAAGCGATGCGACTTCACGCAGGGGTGCAAGATCGTTCTGTATGAAGGACTTCTGGCACTGAATCAGCATCTTCTCGATCAGGTCGCCGATGCCGAGTACCTCGCGTGTGGCATTCGCGAGTGCCACGACGGGCGTTTCCAGCGCCTGCGGGTCGAGAAACTTCGCGCCGTCGTCGCCTTTGGGATCGTCCGGCACGAGGCGCGTCATCATCCGGCTCAGTACCGGCGACAGCGGCCAGGCGACGGCCGCCAGCAGCAGGTTGAAGGCAAGGTGGGCATCGACGGGCATCTTGGCCGGTGAGAACGGCAGGTCTTGCAGGAAGATGCCGAGATAGCCCGCCAGGGGAAGGGCGATCAGGCAGCCGGCTGCTCTCACTATGAGGTTGCCATACGTCACACGCCGCGTCGTGGCCGGCGCTGAAAGCGTCGAGAGTACGGGCGGCACCGCGCCGCCGAGATTGGCCCCCAGAACAAGCGCCACCGTGAGCCCTGGCGACAGGGCGCCGGTGGCTGCGATCGACATGATGAGGACGACCACCGCCAGGCTTGAGGATGAAAGCGCGGCAAGCACCGCTGCAAAGATCATTGCCACGACCCAGGCATTGTCGAGAAGCCCGATGAAGGCAGCGAGCGCCGGCGAATGTCGGATGGGATCGGTGGCAAGGCTCAGCAGTTGCAACGACAGCAGCATCAGCCCGACGCCGATAAGGGCGGTGCCCATGCCCTTTTGTGCCGTGGATGAGCGCCGGTAGAGGACGATCCCTGTGAGAATGATGAGCGGCGACAACCATTCGATGCCCGTTGAGACAATCCAGGCCGTGACGGCAGTGCCGACATTGGCGCCCAGGAGCACGATCTGAGCCATCGCCGGAGCCACCAGGTCGCGCTCGACGAAAGAGGCGATCATCAGCGCGGTCGCGGTGGAACTCTGCAGCACGATGGTAGCGATGAAACCTGATGAGAATGACCGAAGGCTGCCGCGCGTGCCACTGGCGAGCCCGGTGCGCAGGCGGGCACCAAAGGCAAGCGTCGCGCCGTCCCGGACCTGAGCTAGGCCGAAGAGCAGCAGCGCAACGGCGCCGAACAGGTTGATCATGACGATCGTCGATTCCATAGGCTGTCGAATATCTCCTCAGTGTTCCATTCGCAGTTGAATCTAGCAGCAAAAACAAGACTACATTCATTCGCCGGCGAAATAAATCCGTCCGTTGGCGTCATTCCAGACATGAGTGGAAACCCTCGCCTTGGGCAATCCGGGATTTGCAAATTTCGTCTGTCCCCACAAGGTTTTGAAACCGCCCTTTCCCACCGCGCTTTCGTCATTTATGACAGATTTATGACAATAACACAGTGGGCGCACTCATGATCAGCCTGTTCAAGAAACTCATGCCGCGCGAGGACAAGTTCTTCGACCTGTTCGCGCAGCATTCCCGCACGGTCAATGGCGCGGCCAATGCCATGCGTGACCTGCTCTCCGGCCAGGGCGACCTCGAAGCGCATTGCCAGGAGATCATCGATCTCGAGCATCAGGCGGACGACATCACGCGCGAAGTGCTGCTCGCCGTTCGCCGCAGTTTCATCACGCCTTTCGATCGTGGCGACATCAAGGACCTCATCCAGTCGATGGATGATGCGATCGACATGATGCACAAGACGGTCAAGACCATCCGCCGCTTCGAGCAGAAGACGTTCGATCCGGGGATGAAGGAAATGGGCGAACTGATCGCGGAGGCCGCCCGGCTGATCTCGGAAGCTATTCCGCTTCTCGACAAGATGGGCGCCAACGCCCCACGGCTGACAGCAATTGCCGAGGAGGTCACGCGCGTCGAGGGACGATCCGACGAGCTCTACGAGCAGGGGCTCAAGAACCTGTTCCGCGATCATGGCGGCGGCAACGTCATGGCCTATCTCATCGGCAGCGAGATTTATTCTGAGCTTGAGAAGGTCGTCGACCGGTTCGAGGACGTGGCCAACGAGATCAGCGGCATCGTGATCGAGAATGTATGATGGATGCCACGCTCGCACTTCCATTGCTGATCGGCCTCATCGCCATCGCGCTGTTCTTCGATTTCCTCAACGGTCTGCATGACGCGGCAAATTCGATCGCCACAATCGTATCGACCCGGGTGCTGAGGCCGCAATATGCGGTGGCGTGGGCGGCGTTCTTCAATTTCATCGCCTTTCTTTTCTTCGGCCTGCATGTCGCGGAAACGCTCGGTACCGGCATTATCGATCCGGCCATCGTTTCCCCGCAGGTGATCTTCGCCGCGCTGATGGGGGCGATCATCTGGAATATCGTGACCTGGATCTACGGCATTCCTTCGAGTTCTTCACATGCGCTGGTCGGCGGGCTGGTCGGCGCCGGACTGGCCAAGACGGGTGGCTCGGCCATCGTCTTCGCGGGCCTGTTCAAGACGGTGCTCGCGATCTTCATGTCGCCGATGATCGGGTTCCTGCTGGCGCTGTTCCTGGTGCTGGTGGTCTCCTGGTTCTTCGTCCGGCAGACGCCGTTTGCCGTCGACAAGACGTTCCGCGTCATGCAGTTCGTCTCCGCCTCGCTTTATTCGCTCGGGCACGGCGGCAATGATGCGCAGAAGACGATGGGCATCATTGCCGTGCTTCTGTTCTCGCAGGGCTATCTCGGCAGTACTTTTTCCGTGCCCTTCTGGGTGGTGATCAGCTGCCAGACGGCGATGGCGCTCGGCACCCTGTTTGGCGGCTGGCGGATCGTGCACACGATGGGATCGAAGATCACCAGGCTCAATCCGATGCAGGGTTTTTGTGCCGAAACGGGTGGCGCACTGACGCTGTTCGGCGCCACGTGGCTCGGCATTCCTGTTTCCACGACCCATACCATAACAGGCGCGATCGTTGGGGTGGGTGCTGCCCGCCGCGTCTCCGCCGTACGATGGGGGCTGGCGAGCAACATCCTGATCGCTTGGATCATCACGCTGCCGGCGGCGGCGATCATCTCGGCGGTGTTCTACTACGTCGCTGCGCTGTTCTAGAGAAAAGGCATGCCCATTGCGGCCTGCATGAATGTCGCGGCAACGATCAGGATGCTCGCGACGGCTCCGACCAAGATGCCGGTGCGCGCCCGGGCTGGAGCAAATCGATCGAGCAGCAGGCCAAGGATCGGCAGGCCTTGCATGATATGCGTCGCGAAGAAATGCGGCGCCCGTAGATCGCCGCCGGTGCGCGACCAGCCGAAAAGGAACAGGCCATTGGCGTCGCTGCGGATGCCGCCGACCCAATGGCCGGGTTCGGTGATGGCGCCGCTGGACATGACGCCGGCGGTGATCACGGTCAGGACAGCTCCGATCATCAGACCCCAGGCGGCACCCCACCGGAGGCCTTCGCCCATATCCGTCCGCCCCCGGCGCCAGATCATCCAGCCGATGACGAAGGCTCCGGCCACGATGGACACTGCGCCGATACCCATCAGCGCATAAAGTATCGTCTCGAGCGGCGTGGTATCGTTGAAATGGGAGGCGCGGCCGCGTGCAGCCTGGAGGACGATGTAGACGATTTCGAGTGTCGACGCGATGGCCATGACGAGACTTGCACCACGGATGGTGCGTGTCGCCCGAGCCGCGTCATCGAGCAGGGGAAGCAACAGCATCGCCGTCCCGAGCGTCAGGATGATCGATAGCTGGAACTTGACCGGCTTGCTCCAGACGCTCACGTCGTTGAGCAGGCGCTCATCCACGGCATAGGCAATTGCGCTCGGGATCAGGAAGGCGATCTGGATGCCGATCGCCAGCAGCAGCAGGTTGCGGGCCTGGCCGCTCAAGGAAAGACGGGTGCCTTGCCTTCCGATGCTGCGGTAGAAACCTGTCTGAGGCATGGTCATTGGGTCAACTCCCTGCGGTTCAACAACCCCTGCGTCGCGCGGCTGGCGAGATACATGAGAAGGCCGACCGGCCCGAACATGAAAGTGGCGATCAGAATGGGTATCTGCAGCAGGCGGCTCATGCCGATCCGGTCGGCTTGCTCAGCGATCCACATGCCGACGAAGAGGTCGAAGGCGAGATAGTGGATCCATCCGGCCAGCAGACCGCCGTCAGACATGAAAAGCGCGCGCACCTCGCCGATCGTGCCAAAGCCGCCGCCTTCCACGCGGAAGAAGAACATCATGATGAGTACGGCATAGGCAACGGACAGCGCAACAATCAGGCCATAGCGCAGCCCCATGACGAGTGCCGGCCAGCGCGGCAGAAGCAGCAATGCGAGCCATCCGGCCATGGCGGCGGTGCTCGCAATCGAAAATCCCTGGTCGAACGACATCAGCAATTCTCCCGATCTTGGCAGTGTCAGGATTAGATATGGCGAGCTATCTTGGCGGTGTCAAGATGTTTTTGACTCGCGACCTGTCCCGCGCTATTGAAATGCCATGATGCCCAAGAAAACCTATCACCACGGCGACCTCAGAAATGCGCTTCTTGAGGCCGCACTCTCCCTTGTCGAAGAATACGGGCTGGAGGGCCTGTCACTGAGAAAAGTCGCCGCCCGCGTCGGCGTGTCCCATGCCGCGCCAGAGCATCATTTCCCGACAATGCGCCATCTGATGAATGCCATGGCCATTGCAGGGTTCGAGATGTTCACGCGATCCATGGCGGAAGAGCGGGCGCAAGCACTGCCGACGCCCATCGAGCAGATGCGCGCCGCCGGCCGGGGTTACCTCGCTTATGCGCGCCGGCATCCGGGCCTGTTCCGTCTGATGTTCACGGCAAATCTTCTCGACTGGACGGACAAGGCGTTGCAGCAGCAGGCGGAATTGGGACACCGGCAACTGGAAGAGATTTGCGAACCAGCGGCGGACTTCCTGGGGTTGCGGAGCGAAGCGGAAAGGCGATCGCTCGCAAGCCTTGTGTGGTCCGAGGTGCACGGTCGCGCGCACCTGATAATCGATCAAAAACTACCCGACACAGACGATGCGTACCGCCTGCTTCCGGATAGGTCGCTCGATCTTGCCGGCCTGATTTTTGGCATGGATCGCGCTTGAGGCTGTCTACCGATACCTACCGATCTCTCTGCAAACGCATGCCGAACTGCATGATCAGGCCACGCAATTCAGGTTCTTCGACCAAGTTCTGCGCTACGGCGAATGAAACCCAGCGGCGCTCGCGTTGGCCATGCTCCTTGAAGTTCCTGACGATCCTCTCGACCTTGACCGCGTAGACTTCGACCATACAGGGAGCGACGCGGCCGTCGCCGATCTGCTTGGCATAGGTGTAGTGACCGATTGGCGGCCTTTCGGCCTTGCCCTTGATGCCGGCCTCCTCCAAGGCTTCCCGCTCGGCGACCTTGTGCGGCGCCTTGCCCTCCATCGGCCAGCCGCGCGGCATCACCCAGCGGCCGGAATGGCGCCCGGTCATGACCAGCACCTCATAGCCATCCGCCGTAGTGCTGCGGCGATAGCAGATCGCTGCGAACTGCCGGAGCGGCTCCCTGCCAAACAGCAAGTCGCCGGCCTGCGCCAGCTTGGAGAGATATGACGAGCCAGTTGGCATTCTGTCCCTTTCCGACGCTCCATATTCCGGAGGACTAGATAGACTCGCTTACAGCCCCGCGACGCGGCGGAGATCATCCTTGGCACCCGGCGCGGTCGCCAGCACGGGAGAGCCTTTCGTCAGTTTCTCGCCTTCGGTGGGAAACGGATGATACCAGCCGCCCGCTTCCTTCACGAGGCAATAGCCGGCAAGGCAATCCCAGGCATGCATATAGGGTTCATAATAGCCGACCAGCCGGCCGGCAGCCACATAGGCCAGCATGAGGGCGCCGGAGCCGTTGCGGATGAAATTGCCGCCCGCCGTCAACAGGTCCTCAACCATCTTGCCGACCACCTGGGGCGTCACGTGGTTGTTGGCACCGATGCCGGTGACCGCATTGCGGATCGTGCGCGTGGGATCGAGCTTGAGGGATTTGCCGTTCAACGTCGCACCCTGGCCGAGAGCGGCGGCATAAAGCTCATCGTGACAGGGCGCGGAGATCACGCCGATCACCGGTTGGTTGTCGCTGAGCAGCGCGATCGAGACGCACCAGTTGGGCATGCCGTTGACGAAGGGGCTGGTGCCGTCGATCGGATCGACGACCCATGTATAGCCTGACGTGCCCTTCTGCAGGCCGTATTCCTCGCCCAGAAAACCATCGTCGGGGTGGGCATCGGCAACCAGCCGGCGGATGAGGTTCTCCACTTCGCGGTCGGCGATCGAGACCACGTCCTGCGGATCGTGCTTCATCTCGACCACGAGCGTGTCGCGCTTCTGGTAATAGTCGAGTGCGAGTTCTCCCGCCTGACCGGCCATGGATTTGGCGAGCGCAAAACGTTTTCCGAGCTCGGCGGACAATTCGGACGTCATGAAATATTCCTTCAATGGAGATGAAAAATCAGGATGAGATGAGTGCGATGCCACGATCCCTGAAGCCGATCGCCACATTGGAGGCGATCTCCAGCGATCGCTCGACGTCGGGATCGACGACGAACAGGGTGCCTGTCTCGGTCTTGACCTCATATTCCACGTGATCGCCGAGATAGGCTGCATGGGTGATCTTTCCCGAAAGCGGCGCGTCCGGGACATTTTCAAGCGTGATCGCATTCGGCCGAACGGCGATCTTCGCCGGGCCCGTTTGAGCGCCGCGCGCCGGCACGCGGTGTTCGAGCCGACCGACCCGGATCAGCGCGCGCTCGCCCTCGAAGGACAGCACCTCGCAATCCACGACGTTCGCTTCGCCCATGAAATCGGCGATGAAGGCCGAGGCCGGCATGTCGTAGAGCTCGCGCGGCGAACCGGCCTGGGCAATCTCTCCATCCTTCATGATGACCACGCGGTCGGAGACGGCGAGGGCCTCGTCCTGGTCGTGGGTGACGTAGACGGCAGTGAAGCCGAGGCGTTGCTGCAGCTCGCGGATTTCCGTGCGGACCCGGCGCCTGAGCCGTGCGTCGAGATTGGAGAGCGGCTCGTCGAGCAGCAGGACCTGCGGTTCGAGTATCAGCGCACGGGCCACCGCGACGCGCTGCTGCTGGCCGCCGGAGAGTTCCGCCGGAAGCCGCTGTCCGAAGCCGCCCAGGCCGACAAGCGTCAACCCGTCCTCGGCCCGCTCGCGGGCTTCCTTCTTCTTCAAGCCCGATGACTCGAGGCCGTAAGCGACATTGTCGAGCGCGTTCATATGCGGAAACAGCGCATAGGACTGGAACACCATGGATACGTCGCGTTCGTTGGCGGGCAGCATCGTCACGTCCTTGCCGCCGATCAGGATACGTCCGGCAGTGGGGTGTTCGAGACCGGCCAGCATGCGCAACGTCGTGGTCTTGCCGCATCCGGACGGGCCGAGCAACGTGACCAGTTCGCCGGGTTCGATCGTGAGCGACAGATCATGGATCGCGGTGAAGGTGCCGAACGTCTTCCTGACGTTCTGGAAGGTCACCGAGCCGGCCTTGGGGTTGATCATGCAATTCTCTCCTGACCGAGCGGAATGGCGGCCGATGTTGCAACGGGCATGGCGACGCGATTCTCGCGCCGCAGCCGACGTTCGCCGACGAGAAACTGGAAGCCGGAGATGATTGTTATCATCACCACGATGAGCGCCGAGGAATAGGCGATGGCCACGCCATACTCGCCATTCTCGACAAGCCCGACGATGTAGGACGTCGCCATGTTGTATTGCGCGCTGACGAGGAAGATCACCGCACTGATCGAGGTAATGGCGCGCACGAAGGAATAGACCAGGGCCGCCGTGATCGCGGGGCGCAGCAGCGGCAGCACCACCTTGCGGATGGTGCGGAAGCTGTCGGCGCGGAGCGTCAGCGACGCTTCGTCCAGGCTCTTGTCGAGCTGGCTCATCGCCGCGACGCCGCCGCGCACGCCGACTGGCATGTTGCGGAACACAAAGCAGGCGACGAGGATCAGCGCCGAGCCGGTCATTTCGAGCGGCGGCAGGTTGAAGGCCATGATATAGCTGATGCCGATGACCGTGCCGGGAATGGCGAAACTCATCATCAGCGCGAATTCAAAGAGTTCTCGGCCGGCGAACTTCTGCCGTACGATCAGATAGGCGGTGAGCAGGCCGACGATGGCCGTCAGCGGCGCCGAGATCAGCGCGATCTCCATCGTTGTCCAGAACGAGTTCCAAGCAACGCCGGTCCAGGCAATGCCGCCATCTCCGAACGAGAACGAAAAGGCCTTGATGTAATGGGCGAAGGTCAGCGAATTGTCGAGACCCCAAGTCTTCACGAAGCCGCCGAACAGGATCATGCAGTAGATGACGATGGTAAAGAACATCCACGGGATGACCATCCAATGCACAGCGATCGACACCGATCTCGGCAATGCCGCGTGCTGGCCGGAATCGGCCTTGCCCGTCACGGTGGCGAAATTCTTGCCCGACAGCCAGAAGCGCTGGGCGAGAAAGGCCGACAGCGTGAAAAAGAGCAGGATGATGGCGAGCACCGCCGCGCGGCTCGGATCGTTCTGCGAGCCGACGACGGCGAAGAAGATATCCGTCGAGAGCATGCCGTGGCTGCCGCCGAGCACCATGGGATTGCCGAAATCCGCCATGCTTTCGATGAAGCCGATGAGGAAGGCATTGGCGAGGCCAGGCTTCATCAACGGCAGCGACACATGCCAGAAGGTGCGCCAGCGGTCGGCGCGCAAGGTCTGGGACGCCTCTTCCATGGATGGGCTCACCCCCTCGACGACGCCGATGAGGACGAGGAAGGAGATGGGCGTGAAGGACAGGACCTGGGCGATCCAGATACCGGTCAAGCCGTAGAGCCAGCGTCCCGGCTCGATGCCGAACAGAGAGGAGAGCGATTGGGTCACCACGCCGGAGCGCCCGAAGAGCAGGATCAGCGCTAGGCCGACGACGAAGGGCGGCGTGATGATCGGCAGGATGGTGAGCAACCGCAGCCCCTTCTTGAAGGGAAAGCGGGTGCGGGTGGCGACCAGGGCGAAGGCAAGCCCCATCAGCGTCGAGCCGCCTGCGGTCATGATCGCGAGGAACAGCGTGCGCCATGCCACGCCGCAGCGCGCGCCGCCGACCATGCAATCGAGGCTCCAGATCGAGGGATCCAGGATATTCTTGGTAAAGCCTTCCGCGTTGAAGGACCCGTCGAAATCCTGGAATGCGCCGATCAGCATGCTGCCGACGGGATAGAAGACGAAGATCACCACCAGGAATATCAGCAGCGCGATGGAACTGACGATGAAGGCGTCGCCGCGCATGACGCCGCGATCCGCCAGTCCGAAGGCGAAGATCAGCACGAAGCAGATGCCCGTCAGAACCGCGCCGGCCCCCATGGACGGCTGGCCGTCGGACAGCGCACCGAACAGCGTCTCGCTGATCGTCCAGGTCCATCCGGAACTGCCGATCGCCAGGCCTTGCCAGGCCAGAAGAAGAATGCCGGCGCCACCCAGCCAGCTGAGCATGGTGCCGCGCCGCTTGGGTTCGCCGATGAACCGCGCGCCGAGGACCGCCACCATGATGAGCGCCAGGATGGCGAGCCACAGGCGACTGTAACCGATGATCTGCGCAATGCCGGGCGCGGATTTCTCCTCGAAGGGAAAGCCCGCCAGCCAGCCGAAGCCGACGAACCCGCCATCGATGCGATACCACGGCAGGACGAGGAAAGCCGCAATGCCGAGCGCGAGCACGATATCGAGCCTTCTTCTACTGTGATCCATGGATGAACCTCGATGGCCAGGAAAAAAGGACCGATCGCGGGCGTCAGGTGTGCGATCGGTCCAGAGGCTCAATTTGCGTTGGCGCCGATCTCGGTGTCCCAACGCTCAAGCAGTGCCTTGCGCTTGGCCGGATCGCCATAGGTCTTGAAGTCGTAGTCAATCAGCTTGATGTCCTCGAACTTCGGGGACTCCTTCGGCACTTCGGCCGATTTGTTCGAGGGTAGTTGGAACGATTTGGCGTCCTTCATATGCGATTGCACATCGGCCTTGAGCGCCCAATCGTACCAGATCTTGGCATTGTCGAGGTTCTTCGCGCCTTTGATAATCGACATCGAGCCGATCTCGTAGCCCGTACCCTCGCAAGGTGCGTCGGGCTTGATGGGGAAGCCTTCCACCGCCTGGGCAACGGCGTCGTGCATGAAGACGATGCCGATGGCGGTTTCGCCACGCGCGGCAGCCTTCACCGGCGCCGAGCCGGATTTGGTATATTGCGAGACATTGGCATTGAGCTTGCCGAGATATTCGAACGCCTTGTCTTCGCCCATGATCTGGACCAGGGTCGCGAGCGCCGTATAGGCCGTGCCCGAGGAGTTCGGGTTGGCGATCTGGATCTCGCCCTTGAAGGCGGGGTCGAGCAGGTCGGCCCAGCATTTCGGTTCCTTGAAGCCCTTGGCCTTGAAGATTTCCGTATTGATGCCCCAGCCCAGTGCACCGGCGTAAACGCCGACCGTGCGGTAGCCGGAGCTCTCGGCCTGCTTCACGGCCCAGTCGTTGAGCTCCGGGAGCATGGGGGATTTGTATTCCTCGGTCAGACCCTCGGATGCGGCCTGAAGGTGCGGGTCACCCGTTCCGGCCCACCAGATATCGGTCTTGGGGTTGCGTGATTCGGCGCGAACCTTGGCATAGGTCTCGCCCGACGACAGGCGCACCATATTGACCCTGATATCGTGGTCTTTCTGGAAACTGTTGGTCATCTGCTCGCAGATCACGACATCGGCCGAGCAGATCAGACTGAGCTCACCTGCTGCCTGGGCGGAAGCGGCAAAGAGTGAAATACCTGCGGCCAGCCCGGCCACGATCCAGCTTTTAGAATTCATCCTACCCTCCTCAGTGATCCGGCATCTCCTCGCCGTTCGCCTTTGCAAGCGTGTGCAAAAACTGGCACAAGGGAAAACCACGTGTCAACTGCTTTGTTCGTCTGAAGTCACATTCCTACCAATTCGATCATTGCACACCATTGCAGAGCATTGCACATTCGTGCAAATGATTGTGCAAGAATCATCAATGTGCGGGCCATCATGGGCAGGGTTTTCGTCAGCGCGCAGGAAGTGGCCGAAAGGGCAGGGGTCTCCCGCTCGGCTGTTTCACGGACCTTCACGGCCGGCGCCAGCGTTTCGGCGGAGACACGCCGCAAGGTGCTCGAAGCCGCTGAAGCGCTTGGCTATCATGTCAATCATCTGGCGCGGGGACTGATGCTCAACGAAAGCGGCATTGTGTGCCTGATCGTTTCGGAGATTGGCACGCCATACCGCTCGGCGCTCATTCGCGCCCTGACACAGCAGCTGCAGCTCAGCGGCAAGATCGCGATGCTGATCAATACGGACCGCTCGGATGGCAGCGTCGACCTCGCTTTGCGCCAGGCGATCCGCTACCGCGCCGATGCCTCGATCATCCTGTCGGGATTACCGGACAAATCGATCACCCAGCTATGCCTGAAGAGCGGCCAGCGGCTGGTGCTCATCAATCGTGACGACGACCAGGAAGGTCCGCTCAGGATCAATCTCGACGATGCCGCCGCCGCCCGGCGCGTCCTCACCGCCTTCGTCCGCGCGGGTTGTCGCAAGCTCGCCTTTGCCAACTCGGAAGCCGGGACGCCGAGCCTGATGGCCCGCGAGCACGGCTTCGTGGCCGCGGCAAAGGAAGTGGGTCTTGACGTGGTGGTGGCCCGTCACGGCCATACCGGCTACGACGCCGGACGGGTGCTGGCGCAGCGGCTGCTGACGCTCGCCGACCGGCCGGACGCCGTGTTCTGTGCGACGGACCTCCTGGCCTGCGGCTTCATGGATGCCGCGCGCCATCAGTTCGCGATGTCGATCCCGGACCAGCTGTGCGTGGCGGGTTTCGATGATATCGAACAGGCCTCGTGGACATCCTATGACCTGACCACATTCACCCAACCAGTCGACCAGATCGCGCAGGCGGCCGTGGCCTGGCTCACCGAAGCCACGGACCCTACCGGCGAACGCGCCCAGCGCGTGATGCTGCATGCCGAACTGGTGTGGCGTTCGTCGATCCGGGGCGGTTGATCGTCGCGAGCGTGTGCGCCAGGTGGGCCGGATACCGGCAAGCGCAATGCTGATAGACGCTTGGGCGGATCGACCCAGAGTGCTTGAAACGAAAAAATCCCCCGGAGGGGATTCTTCAACAATCTCAGGGATCGAATGGTGGGCGTGACAGGGATTGAACCTGTGACCCCTACGATGTCAACGTAGTGCTCTCCCGCTGAGCTACACGCCCATCCGATCGACGCGCATAGACCAAAAAACCGTTGGCAGGTCAATAGGGTTTTTGGCGCCGTTTCGTGATTTCTTCACATCGTGCGGGCGCCTCAGGCGGCAGCCAGCATCTTGTTCACTTCGTCGACCAGTTCGCGCAGATGGAAAGGCTTGGAAAGCACCTTGGCATCCTTCGGCGCATTCGAATCAGGGTTCAGCGCCACGGCTGCGAAGCCGGTGATGAACATCACCTTGAGATCCGGGTCGAGTTCGGTGGCGCGCCGCGCCAGTTCGATGCCGTCCATCTCCGGCATGACAATGTCGGTCAGAAGCAGCGAGAAGGGCTCTTCGCGCAGACGGTCATAGGCGCTTGCGCCATTGTCGTAGGATATGACCCGGTAGCCGGCCTTCTCCAGCGCTTTCACCAGAAAGCGGCGCATATCGTTGTCGTCTTCGGCGAGAAGAATTTTCTGACTCATTTGGTGTCCGTTGCTGTCTATGAGCGGTATGTAAGCGCAATAGCGCGGAAGTTAACGTGCGCCGGGTAAAAATCCAGTGAAGATAACCGATATTTGCCCCCATGACGTCATCGTTACAGCGTTTTAACCCTCGACAGTATGGACTTGATGGCAGGCTGCTGGCAACATGCGCAAATCAGCTAATTTGCCGCGTTTACGAGAAGGAGCCGAATGATCTGGGATTTCAGGGAGGGGGAACTGTTTGAAATCTGGGAGCCGGATCGCCAACAGCTGCCCTTCATTCTCAATTCACCCCATTCGGGCCGCATCTATCCGAAGGAATTCATCGAGAATTCCCGCCTCGACGAAATCGGAATCCGCAGGTCGGAGGATCATTTCGTCGATGAACTGTTCTTTTCGGGCGTGCGCCACGGTGCGCCGATGCTGGCGGCGAATTTTCCACGTGCCTATGTCGATGTGAACCGCGAGCCGTACGAACTCGATCCCACGATGTTCGAGGGGCGCCTGCCCCCCTATGCCAATATCGCTTCGGTGCGGGTGGCCGGCGGCCTGGGCACCGTGCCGCGCATCGTCGGCGAGAATATGGAAATCTACCGCGCCAAAATGCCGGTGGAAGAGGCGCTTCTCCGGGTCGAACATATCTACAAGCCCTATCATGCGGCGCTGAGGCGGTTGATTGCCCGCACGCATGCGCGTTTCGGGCGTGCCGTGCTGATCGATTGTCATTCCATGCCCGGCAATATCCGAATTTCGGGCAGCGGAATCAGGCCGGATTTCATCATCGGCGACCGCTACGGCACGTCAGCGTCGTCGGAACTTTCCAGACTGGCGCTCAAACTGCTGGAAGACCAGGGTTTTGCTGCGGTGCGCAACAAGCCCTATGCCGGGGGGTTCATCACGGAGCATTACGGGCGCCCGGCGCGGGGTCTGCATGCGCTGCAAATCGAGGTCAATCGCGGTCTTTATATCGATGAATCGACATTGAGGAAGAAACCCGACTTCGCTAAGATTGCCCGCTCCATCGAGCAGTTTCTCGTGAATTTTGCTGCGGAAGTCGGCGCGGGCGACGAAAACACGTCGTTGGCCGCCGAGTAGGCCGCTTCTGCCGAAAATATAGGGAGCTTTGGGTGGTCCAAAAAAAGAACCGCGCTCAAAAGCGCGGTCAAGTCTAGGGAGGAAACACCCAAGGAGGGCATTTACAGCCGGTAAAGACTGTAGGAAAAAAGCTACTGCTGCACTGCGGAAAAGTCAACACAAGTGATGAAATAAATGACACTATTTTCATCTGCGTAAAAACTGCTCACATCGTGTCTAAGTGCTTGATTTTATACATATACAATTTCGAAACGTCAGAGGCTTCGAGCAAACTCCGTCGGGTCGAGACGTTTCAAACCGTTTTACCGTCATCAATCTCAAGGCCATCACATGATTCCCGACCGTGCCTTCTTCGACCGGCTCGCCGATGCCGCAAAAGCCGAGACCCTGCCTCGGTTTCGGTCCCAGATTGCGGTGACCGACAAGGGTGGGCAGTTCTACGATCCGGTTACCGAGGGTGACCAAATGGCTGAGGCTGCGATCGTCGCGCTGATCGAGGAGGCGTTTCCCGATCACGGCATTCTCGGCGAGGAACACGGTTCCAAGGGGCTCGACCGCGAATATGTCTGGGTCATTGATCCCATCGACGGCACGCGTGCGTTCATATCAGGCGTTCCCGTCTGGGGCACCTTGATCGGGCTTTATCAAAATGGCCGCGCCCGCATGGGGCTAATCGACCAGCCCTTCACCGGCGAGCGCTGGTTCGCGGATGGGGAGCGATCGCTCTACCGCGGCCCCGGTGGCGAGAAGATCCTAGCGACGAGCGCCTGCGAGACCATTTCCAACGCGATCCTGTTCACCACCTCGCCGCACCTCTTCAAGGATGAAGAAGATGACCGCCGCTACCGTAAGATCGAGGGACAGGCCCGGCTCTTCCGTTACGGCTGTGATTGCTACGCCTACGCTCTGCTGGCGACCGGCCAGATCGATCTCGTGGTCGAGAATTCACTCAAGCCTTATGATGTCGGCGGTATTATTCCCGTCGTCGAGCAGGCGGGCGGCATCATGACAACCTGGGACGGCGGTCGGCCGGAAATGGGCGGCTACATCATCGCAGCGGCGAATGAAAAATTGCACGCCGAAGCGCTGGAAATCCTCAATAGCTAAGCGTTATTCACTCGAATATTGGCCCGGATCGGCATCCGATCCCGGGATGAAGGCATCGATCGCGGCCAGCGCCTGTTGGCGGAAGATATCGCGCTCCTGAAGGATCTCGTGCTCGGAACCGGGAATGGTCAGGAGCTTGCCGGCGCGAAACTTACGCGACAGTTCCTCGAGCTTTTCATAGGGCACGATCTGGTCGTTGCTGGGGGCGATGACCAAGCTGGGCACCTCGATCTTCCTCAAGTGATCCATCGTCATGACGTCCTCGATGGCGTCGATCATGACCGATATCCAGCGCGCGGTGGGCGGCCCAAGCCCGAGTTGCGGATGAGCCTGTGCGATCGCCTGGTTGCGCGCGAAACGCACCGGATCCGAGGTGATCGTATTGCCCTTGAATGGGCGGTTGAGCAGCGTGTCGCGGGAAAACTGGATCCAGCCGAAGCCGAAGAAAGTTGCCGCATTGGCGAGCAGTTTCAGCAGCCAATTGGGTATGCCCAGCCCGGCTGCGCCGACGAAGGGCGAGATCAGCACCATGCGTTCTATGCGGTTGGCAAGCCGCGGCGCCGCCCTCAGCGCAATCAGCGCGCCCATGGAATGGGCTAGGATGAAGAAGGGCAGCTTGGTATCAGGTAGAACGATATGCTCGAGGAACAGGTCGAGATCGCGTTCATAGTCGCGGAATCGTCTGGCATGGCCGCGACGTGGGCTTTTTTTCAAGAGGCGCGGCGAGCCGCCCTGGCCACGCCAGTCCATGACCGCGACCCATAACCCCATCGCGTTGAGGTCGCGGATCGTCTCGAAATATTTTTCGATCGTCTCGTTGCGACCGGGCAGAAGGACGATCGTCCCTGATGGCACCTGCGACCCCGAGCGGAAGACGGCATAGCGCAGCTTCATGCCGTCGAACGACGTGAAATAGCCGGCAAAATGATTGGGTGGTACCGGATTGCCGGGAGATTCGAAAAGCACGTCGGTCATGGCTTCCGGAGGATATGGAGATGCTCTAACGGCTTATCACAATTCGCGACAGTGAGCGCAAGCGAGATGCTGAAATAATCGGACGAGAAAAAGAACCGGAAACCGCCATGTTGAGGGGCAATGCGGCTTCCGGTTAAGAAAAGGCTGGGACGGAAGGGACTTTCGCACCAGTCAAGGGAGGTTTCGCTCCCAATGGTTCAGGTCTAGCAGCGGACGGCTGAACGCATGCCAAATCCGCCGTTCATCTGGCGTTCATATTCAATTTTTTTCAGAAATTTCCCCTTGAAATGGCTTTTGGCCCTAACCACCTTTTGTGTCACGAGGCGCCAATGATGGGTCTCGTAAAGCGGAGCGTCCGGCGCCTGAAATCAGGGCCGGCAGTGCTTCAAACCAAAATCGCAACCGTTGCTCTCAAGGAGGACACTATGCGTCACGTTGATTTTTCTCCCCTCTATCGTTCCACTGTCGGTTTCGACCGCGTCTTCTCGATGCTGGATAGCCTCGCCCAGCCCGAACAGCCTACCTATCCGCCCTATAATATCGAGCGCACCGGCGAGAACGCCTATCGCATCTCGATGGCCGTGGCCGGTTTCGATGAGAGCGAACTCTCGATCGAACTCAACCAGCACCTTCTCACCGTGAAGGGCGAAAAGGGCAACGAGAACGGCGAAGGCTCCGAGACCCTCTATCGTGGCATTGCCAAGCGCGCCTTCGAGCGCCGCTTCCAGCTTGCCGACCATGTGGAAGTGACCGCCGCCCATCTCAAAAACGGCCTGCTTCATGTTGATCTCGTCCGGAACATTCCCGAGGCCATGAAGCCCCGCAAGATCGAGATTGCAGCCTCGCAGAAGAACAGCGAGCCCAAGGCGATCGAAGCCCATGTGGTGAATGAAGGCGAATCCGTCAACTAAACCCGCAAGCCAAGCTTTCGGGTTAGTATGAAGCCCTTCCGGCCCCTCTCCGGAAGGGCTTTTCGTTTGCCTTAGAAAAGTGCAGCGACGCGGGCGATATCATCGTCGGTTGTCGCGAAGCTGGTGATGAAGCGGCGGATGCGTTCGTCCTTGGCGATCGCATCCTCCATGCCCATCGGCGTATCCCAGTCGTAGAACTTTGCACCCTCGGCCCGCAGCGCTTCGGCCTTCTCGTCAGACATGACGATGAAGAGCTGGTTGCCGCCCGTCTCCCAGGCAAGGCGTGCATCGCTTGATCCGCGCACGGCATCGGCAAGCTTCTCGGCCATGCCGTTCGAATGGCGAGCAAGTTCGAGCCACAAGTCGCCTTCGATCCAGCGGTCGAACTGCTGCGCGACGAAATTGGATTTCGAGAACAGGTTGGCGCCCCGCTTGCGCAAGTGCGGGATCGCCGCGGCATCCTCCTTGTTGAAGCAGACGATGGCTTCGGCGCACCAGCAACCGTTCTTGGTACCGCCGAGCGAGAGGATGTCTATTCCAGCCTTCCATGTCATCTCGGCGGGCGAGACACCGAGCGCCGCAACCGCGTTGGAGAAGCGGGCGCCATCCATATGCACCTTCATGCCTGCGGACTTGGCCAGTGCGCTCAGCGTCTTGATCTCTTCAAGCGTGTATATCGTGCCGGCCTCGGTCGCCTGCGAGAGCGTCAGTGCCACCTTCTGGCCGACATGTACGTCTTCGGCCGGGAAGCGCGCCACCGCGCTTTCAAGGCGGATAGGGTCGATCTTGCCTCTGGTGTCGCCACCCACGCCCACGAGTTTGCCGCCATTGGTCATCAACTCGACGGCGCCGCCCTCGTGATGAATGACATGGGCCTCCGTATGGCAAAAGATGATGCTTGACGTCTTCGAGACCGAAGCAAGTGAAAGCGAATTCGCGGCCGTGCCTGTCGCGACGAAGAAGGCTGAAACCTCGCGTTCGAACATCTCCGACAGCTTTGCCTCGACCGCTAGGTCCGCATCACTTTCGCCATACGGCGCCGTGTAGGTGCCAGCGGCTTCAACGAGCCTGTTGGCGATGAGGGGATGGGCGCCCGCCCAATTGTCGGAGGCAAAGATCAATAGAAAACTCCTTCTTTTGTGCGCACTTTATAGGCGAAGGCGGCGCGCCCAAAAAGCCACGATGCATCAGATTTCGGAGTGATCTTACTGATGTCCATTTTTCGTCATATTTTTTGGCAAGTGACCTTGCGGGGCGTGGATGTTTGTGTCATCAATTCCATGCAATAGGACAGTCATGCTGTCCTATTTTGCTGCATGGATCCTGAAGGCCGGACAACGGTCTTTAAGAAGCGGTCCGGCCCTGAGATCTGACGGGGAAATCAGACCGGGGCAGAAGCCGGCAGCTGCGTGATGGCGGGCCATGATCTGGCCCGGTAATTGCAGCTTGATCAGGAAAATGCGAGGGTTGAAATCGCTTGCGGCGCAAGAGCTGAAGCTCCGCGCCGTGAATAAGGAAAATAGCGCGGTTTCTCGCGCGGCAGGAGGACATGACGATGACGGACCATACGCCATCACGTTCAGTCGGTGAGTTCGGCGCTTTACAGTCGACGACTTCGCTGAAGGCTCCCTCTTTCAATCCAGGCTTTCCCAAGAAACAAGGTCTCTACGATCCTCGGAACGAGCACGACGCCTGCGGCGTCGGCTTCGTCTGCCATATGAAGGGCGAGAAGTCGCACCAGATCGTCAAGGATGGTTTGTTCATTCTCGAGAACCTGACCCATCGTGGTGCCGTCGGTGCCGATCCCCTGATGGGCGATGGCGCGGGCATTCTCGTGCAGATTCCCGACCAGTTCTTCCGCGAGGAGATGGCGGAGCAGGGCGTCACCCTGCCGCCCGCCGAGCAGTATGCCGTCGGTTATCTCTTCATGCCTCGGGATGAGGCAGTGCGTGCTCATATCAAGAGCATCATCGCAGAGGTTGTGGCAGTCGAAGGCCAGGTGCTGCTCGGCTATCGCGAAGTGCCGGTCGACAATGCCTCGCTCTCCAAGGCTCCCCACATTGCCGCGACCGAGCCGTTCCATGTGCAGGTGTTCATCGGCGCAGGTGAAGCGGTCGTGGACAATGCCGAATTCGAACGCCGGTTGTTCACGCTCCGCAAGGTGATTTCCAACCGTATCTACGGCGAGACCAAGGGCGAGGATAACGGTTTCTACATCGTGTCGCTGTCGACCACCACAGTGGTCTACAAGGGCATGTTCCTGGCCTATCAGGTCGGCGCCTATTATCCTGATCTCGCCGATCCACGCTTCCAGTCGGCGGTGGCGCTCGTGCACCAGCGCTTCTCGACCAACACCTTCCCGAGCTGGAAGCTGTCGCATCCTTACCGCATGGTCGCACATAACGGCGAAATCAACACATTGCGCGGCAACGTCAACTGGATGGCGGCGCGCCAGGCATCCGTCTCCTCGCCGCTCTATGGCGACGACATTTCCAAGCTCTGGCCGATCTCCTACGAAGGCCAGTCCGACACGGCCTGTTTCGACAACGCGCTCGAATTCCTCGTGCGCGGCGGATATTCGCTGGCCCATGCCATGATGATGCTGATCCCCGAAGCCTGGGCCGGCAACCAGTTGATGAAAGCCGAGCGCAAGGCGTTCTACGAATACCACGCAGCACTCATGGAGCCGTGGGACGGCCCCGCCGCCGTGGCCTTTACTGATGGCCGTCAGATCGGCGCGACTCTTGATCGTAACGGCCTCCGTCCGGCGCGGTATCTTGTGACCTCCGACGATCGTGTGATCTTGGCATCGGAAGCCGGCGTGCTGCCCGTGCCGGAAGAACTTGTTATTAAGAAGTGGCGTCTGCAGCCCGGCAAGATGTTGCTGATCGACATGGAAAAGGGCTGCATCGTCTCCGACAAGGAGGTCAAGGAAGGCTTGGCCAAGGCGCATCCCTATGAAGAGTGGCTCGATAAGAGCCAGCTTATTCTCGAGGATCTCGATCCGGTCGAACCGCGTGCGCTTCGCCGCGACGTATCGCTGCTCGATCGCCAGCAGGCCTTCGGCTATACGAGCGAGGACACCAAGCTCCTGATGTCGCCGATGGCGACGACGGGCCAGGAAGCCGTCGGCTCGATGGGTACCGACACGCCGATTTCCGCGATGAGCGACAAGTCGAAGCTGCTTTACACCTATTTCAAGCAGAACTTCGCCCAGGTCACCAACCCGCCGATCGATCCGATCCGCGAGGAACTGGTGATGAGCCTCGTCTCGTTCATCGGGCCTCGGCCGAACATCCTCGATCATGAAGGTGCCTCGAAGGCCAAGCGTCTGGAAGTGCGCCAGCCGATCCTGACCAATGGCGATCTCGAGAAGATTCGCTCGATCGGTCATACCGAGGACCGCTTCGACACCAAGACGCTCGACTTCACCTATGCGGTGGAGCGCGGCGCCGAGGCGATGCCGGAGATGCTCGACCGGCTCTGCGAACGTGCCGAGGCCGCAGTGCGCAGCGGCTATAACATCATCGTGCTTTCCGACCGTCAGGTTGGCCCGGACCGCATCGCGATCCCGGCGCTGCTCGCGACTGCGGCCGTTCATAACTACCTGATCCGCAAGGGTCTTCGCACTTCGGTCGGTATCGTGGTGGAATCGGGCGAACCACGCGAGATCCATCATTTCTGCTGCCTCGCGGGCTACGGCGCCGAGGCGATCAATCCCTATCTGGCATTCGATACGCTGATCGACATGCACAAGAAGGGCGAGTTCCCGAAGGAAGTCTCCGACGACGAAGTCGTCTATCGCTATATCAAGGCGGTGGGGAAGGGCATCCTCAAAGTCATGTCCAAGATGGGCATTTCGACTTACCAGTCCTATTGCGGTGCGCAGATTTTCGACGCCGTGGGCCTGTCGACCGAGTTTGTCGACAAGTTCTTCTTCGGCACCGCGACGATGATCGAAGGCGTTGGTCTCGATGAAGTCGCGACCGAGACCCTCAGCCGCCATACGGCAGCTTTCGGCCGCGATCCGATCCTGGCGAGCACGCTCGATATCGGCGGCGAATATGCCTACCGCATGCGCGGCGAGGCCCATTCCTGGACGCCTGACGTGGTGGCCGAGCTTCAGCACGCGGTGCGCGGCAATGCCGAGGACCGCTACAAGGAATTCGCGCGACTGGTGAACACCTCGTCGGTGCGGATGAACTCGCCGCGTGGCCTGTTTACCGTAAAGATGGCGGACGCGATCGGCCGCGCGCCGATCGATATTTCGGAGGTCGAGCCCGCAACCGATATTGTCAGGCGGTTCGCCACGGGCGCGATGTCCTTCGGCTCGATCAGCCGCGAGGCGCATACGACGCTGGCGATCGCAATGAACAAGATCGGTGGCAAGTCCAACACCGGCGAGGGCGGCGAAGAGTCAGAGCGCTATCTACCGAAACTCGACGGCTCGATCCCGCTTGAGCGCTCGGCGATCAAGCAGGTCGCCTCCGGCCGCTTCGGCGTGACGACGGAATATCTGGTCAACGCCGATGTGCTGCAGATCAAGGTCGCGCAGGGCGCCAAGCCAGGCGAGGGCGGTCAGTTGCCTGGCCACAAGGTCGATGCGACAATCGCCAAGACCCGGCATTCGACGCCGGGTGTCGGCCTCATCTCGCCGCCGCCGCATCATGATATCTATTCGATCGAGGATCTGGCGCAGCTGATCTTCGACCTCAAAAACGTCAATCCGGCCGCCGATATCTCGGTCAAGCTCGTCTCGGAAGTCGGCGTCGGCACGGTTGCCGCCGGTGTCGCCAAGGCGCGCGCCGATCATATCACCATCTCGGGCTACGATGGCGGCACGGGCGCATCCCCGCTCACGTCGCTCAAGCATGCCGGCAGCCCTTGGGAAATCGGCCTGGCCGAAACCCAGCAGACGCTGGTGCTGAATGGCCTGCGCAGCCGTGTGGCGCTGCAGGTCGATGGCGGCTTGAAGACCGGCCGCGATGTGATTATCGGCGCCCTGCTCGGTGCAGACGAGTTCGGCTTCTCGACCGCGCCGCTGATCGCGGCGGGCTGCATCATGATGCGCAAATGCCATCTCAACACCTGTCCGGTTGGCGTCGCCACCCAGGATCCGGTGCTCAGGAAGCGCTTCAAGGGCTTGCCGGAGCATGTGATCAACTACTTCTTCTTCGTGGCCAACGATGTGCGCGAAATCCTCGCCGCCATGGGCGTCAGAAGCCTCAACGAAATCGTTGGGCGCTCGGAATATCTTGAGAAGAACGAGTCGATCAGCCATTGGAAAGCCAAGGGCCTCGATTTCACGCGCCTGTTCCACAAGGTCGATGCGCCCGTGGAAGCAACGCACTGGACCGAGCGCCAGAGCCATCCGATCAACGACATCCTCGACCGCGAACTGATCGCAGGCGCCATGCCGGCACTTGAGACCAAGCAGCCGATGGTGATCGAGGCGGTGATCAAGAATGTCGATCGCTCGGCCGGTGCCATGCTGTCCGGCGAGGTCGCCAAGCGCTACGGCCAGAAGGGCCTCAAGGACGACACGATCACCGTCAAGCTGAAAGGCACCGCTGGACAGTCTTTCGGCGCATTCCTGGCGCGCGGCATTACCTTCGATCTCGAAGGCGATGGCAACGATTATGTCGGCAAGGGCCTTTCGGGTGGCCGTATCATCATCCGGCCGCCTGAAAATTCGAGGATCGTCGCCGAGAACTCGATCATTGTCGGCAACACGGTGCTTTATGGCGCAACGACCGGCGAGTGCTATTTCCGCGGCGTGGCCGGTGAGCGTTTTGCCGTGCGCAACTCGGGCGCCGTCGCGGTGGTCGAGGGCGTTGGCGACCATGGCTGCGAATATATGACGGGTGGCGTCGTGGTCGTTATCGGCGAGACGGGGCGTAACTTCGCGGCCGGCATGTCCGGTGGCGTTGCTTACGTGCTTGACGAGAGCTCGGATTTCGCCAAGCGCTGCAACATGGCGATGGTCGAGTTGCAGCCTGTGCCTGAGGAAGATGAGCTCCTCGAAAAACTCCACCATCACGGCGGTGACATCGCGCATATGGGCATGGTCGATATCTCGGGTGACATGACGCGGCATGACGAGGAGCGGCTGTTCCAGTTGATTTCCAACCATGCGCACTATACCGGCTCCACCCGCGCCAAGGACATCCTCGACAACTGGGTCGCCTTCCGGCCGAAATTCCGCAAGGTCATGCCGGTCGAGTACCGGCGGGCGCTCGAGGACATGGAGCGGATGAAAATGCAGGAGGCGGCGGAGTAGGTTGTTGTC
>Ga0307515_10004357_pt1 | contig 29345 bp, 26 predicted proteins | sample 17_EM_MG_FD_194513 | JGI IMG/M metagenome (GOLD analysis project Ga0307515, IMG submission 194513) | Populus trichocarpa ectomycorrhiza microbial communities from riparian zone in the Pacific Northwest, United States - 17_EM | ecosystem: Host-associated > Plants > Roots > Unclassified | place... | reverse complement strand
CCATGAACCCATGGAAATCACCACCGATGGTGCCAATCTGTACGTGGCGGACCGCTACAACCAAGCCGTGCGCAAAGTGGTGATTGCCACGGGAGTGGTCACCACGCTGGCGGGCACGGCGGGCAGCGGCGGTTCTACGGACGGCACAGGCGCAGAGGCGCGCTTCAAGAATCCAGTGGGCATCACCACCGACGGCACCAATCTGTACGTGACGGACCAAGGCAACCAGACCATCCGCAAGATTCAGTAAGCAGGTATGCAGGCAGTGGATACGTGCCTTCGCCGGTATGACGGCTGCGGGGCGCAACTCACTCGAAATTAAAGAGATGCAGATCAGGAGGCACTGGCGATGAACGCCAACACCAACACCCCCGCAACCTCGTCGCTGCACCTGAACGCCGAGCGGTGGCTCATGCTTTCAGTGTTCGCTGCCTCGCTGACCGGCTGCGGCGGCGGCGCGGGTGGCACGAGCAGCACACCGGCGCCTGCACCTGCATCGGACGACACGCTGTACAACGGCAAGACCTACTGGGTGTCGAAGGCAGGGCGCGATACCAACAGCTGCCTGGTTGAAACCACCGCCGAGTGCGCCAGCATCCAGAAGGCGCTCAGCCTCGCGGTGCCGGGGGATCGGGTCTACATCAAGCCCGGCACCTATGCCGAGAACTCGCAGTCGAGCGCCTACACCACGGGCTGCATGTGGTTCAACGGCGTCGCGAGCCTGTGCATCCAGGCCTCGGGAACGCTTGCGCACCCCATCCTCGTGAGCGCGGCGCCGGGCGCGGCCAAGGGCAGTGTGGTGCTGGACAACGCCAACACCCGCGTGGGCATCGTGATGCAGGCGCACGGCTACATCAGTTTTCGCGGGCTGAGCATCAAGAACAGCCTCAAGAACGCCATCGCCAATGGCGGCCAAGCTGGCAATGCAGTCGCAGACCCAGCCCTGCTCAGCATCGGCGTGGTGATCGAGAACTGCGAATTCAACGGCGTGACCACGGCGGATGCCGGTGACAACATTGCCGCGATCGGCATGTGGAGCACGCAAGACTGGATCGTCAGAAACAACCTGATCGAAGGCGTGCCGGCGGGCTCGGGGATTCGCTCCTACGGCGTGATCAACGCATTGATCGAGCACAACACGATCAGGAACGTGAGCTCCGGGGTCATGTGGAAAGATCACTTCATCGCCGACGCGGCAACCCGGCGGCACGTGGTCGAGTCTGAGATCAGATACAACGCCATCACCGCGACTGACTACGGTGTGCTCGTGCAGATTCGCGGCGAAGGCACACCCGAAGCGGGTGACAACTACATCCACCACAACATCGTCAACGGCATCGTCAATGGCGAGCCTGCGGGGTTCAGGTTTGCGATGGCTGGCGCCTACGCTCAAAGCGGCTCGATCCGGTTCTCGAACAACCTGGTGGACTGCAGCAGCGCGGCAACGCCGGTCGGCCTCACCATCGACTCGTCGAACGACGCGCAGTTTTCGGGCAATGTGTTCGTCAACTGTCGCCTGCCCATCGAAGCCATCAAGTACGGAAATGCCATTTTTCCCAACATCACGAAGTCGAATCACAACCTGTTCATCGGATCGTTTGGCGCGGTGATGGACCGCTATTCGCCGTTGTCGGTCAGCTATTCGACGCTGGCTGCGTGGCAAGCCGCCACCGATGCGGGCTCTTATTCGCTGGGGTTCAACGGCCCGGATGCAGGCAGCAAATTCATCGCCTATTCCAGTTCACTGTTTGCCAGTGACAAGCCGTATTTTCAAAGCACCAGTTCTCCGGCCAGAGGGATGCTGCCTGACGGCAGCAACGCGGGGCCCTACCAATTGGGGACGGAAACCATAGGCACAGCGGATTAGGCCAGCGCGGCAGGGAGTATCTGGAAACGGTCACCTCCCCCTGAGGGGCAAGAGAAAAATCAGTGTCAAAGACGCTCAATCCCATCTCCCCGACGACTTGGCCGAGGCGCTGATCGTCTTCATGACCGAGTACGAAATGTTTCCCAAGTGACGCGTGCGTCCTGCAGTCGGGAGGGGCGAATTCACGTGCAAGCGCAAACCACCCATGCGCCTCGACGCAGAAGGCGTACAGCGAATGGCGGCTCGCCATGAAGCGCTTACCTGATGAGTGACATTGCTCAGGCACCCTTGGGTCACCCTGAGCCTGCATTCCCGTTCGCCTTGGGCTTGTCGAAGGGCGCGGGTGTGCTGTGCACTGCGCAGGCTTCGACAGGCTCAGCCCGAACGGTGTGGGGGTGGGGCTGAACGGTGCGGGAGGGTGAGGTTGAGCGGTGGGAGGGTGAGGTTGAGCGGTGGGAGGGTGAGGTTGAGCGGTGGGAGGGTGAGGTTGTATTCCCCGTTCGCCCTGAGCTTGTCGAAGGGTGGGTGCGCTGTGCACTGCGCTGGCTTCGACAAGCTCAGCCCGAACGGTGTGGTCAGGAACTCACGTCACCGGCGCAGGGTTGAACAGCACCAGCGCGTTGTGCAGCTTCCACTGCTCGGCCCAGGTTTTCTTCTTGCCGCTGGCCACGTCGAGCATCAGGTGGAAGAGTTCCCAGCCGACCTCTTCGATGGTGGCGTCGCCGTCGGCGATGCGGCCGGCGTTCACGTCCATCAGGTCGTGCCAGCGCCGCGCGAGATCGCTGCGCGTGGCCACCTTGATCACGGGCACCTCGGCCAGGCCGTAGGGCGTGCCGCGGCCGGTGGTGAACACATGCAGGTTGATGCCGGCCGCGAGTTGCAAGGTGCCGCAGATGAAATCGCTGGCCGGCGTGGCGGCGTAGATCAGGCCTCGCTGCTTCACCTTCTCGCCGGGTGACAACACGCCGCTGATCGGCGCGCTGCCGCTCTTGACGATGGAGCCCATTGCCTTCTCGACGATGTTGGACAACCCGCCTGCCTTGTTGCCCGGCGTGGTGTTGGCGCTGCGGTCGACGCGGCCCTTGGCAAGGTAGGCGTCGTACCAGGCCATCTCGCGGATCATCGCGTCGGCCACTTCGGGCGTGCTGGCGCGCGAGGTGAGCTGGTCGATGCCGTCGCGCACTTCGGTGTTCTCGCTGAACATCACCGTGGCGCCGGCGCGCACCAGCAGGTCGGTGCAGAAGCCCACCGCGGGGTTGGCGGTGACGCCGCTGAAGGCATCGCTGCCGCCGCACTGCACGCCCACCACCAGCTCGCTGGCCGGCACCGTCTCGCGGCGGCGTGCGTTCAGGCGTTCGAGGTGTTCCTCGGCCATGGCCATCACCGAGTCGATCATCGACATGAAGCCGATGTGCGCATCGTCTTGCAGACACACCACGTCGAGCTTGGCTTCTTCGGTCGCGCCGACGTCGGCCACGTTGCGCTCATCGACGATGGCGAACGAGCCCGGCGGCAGCAGGCGCTCGGGCTGCAGCTTCTCGCAGCCCAGGCTCACCACCATCACCTCGCCGCCGAAGTTGGGGTTGAGGCTGATGTTGCGCAGCGTGCGGATCGGGATGATCGCGTCGGGCGCGTCGATGGCCACGCCGCAGCCGTAGGTGTGCTCCAGGCCCACCACGTCGTCAACGTGCGGGTACTTGGGCAGCAGCTCGCTCTTGATGCGCTTGACGGCGAAGTCGACCACCCCGGCCACGCATTGCACCGTGGTCGTGATGGCGAGGATGTTGCGGCTGCCCACCGAGCCGTCGGCATTGCGGTAGCCCTCGAAGGTGTAGCCCTCAAGCGCCGGCATGGCCGGTGGCTTCACGGTCGAGATGGGCAGGCCTTCGAGCGACAGCGCCGAAGGCATTTCGAGCAGGCGCTCGTGCACCCAGCTGCCGGCGGGGATGGCCTTCGCGGCGCGGCCGATGACCACGTTGTAGCGGCGCACCGCCTCGCCGGCGGCGATGTCGACCAGGGCCACCTTGTGGCCTTGGGGCACCTTGTCGACCAGCGTGAGGCCGTTGTCGAACGCCGTGCCCGCGGGCAGCCCGCCGTTGTTGGCGACGATCGCGACGTTGTCGCGCTCGTGCATGGTGATGAAAAGCGGCTTGCTGGCGGCCGCGGCTGTGTCAACGGGCACGGGGTTCTCCTGGGCTCTCAGAGCTTCACGTTGGCGTCGCGCACGATCTTCGCCCACTTCTCGATCTCGGCTTTCTGGAAAGCGCCCAGTTGCTGCGGTGTCATCGGAGAGGGCTCGACGCCCATGGTGAAGAGGCGCGCGGCAACGTCGGTCTGCGCGGTGATCTTGGTCAGCTCGTCATACAGGCGCTTGACGATGGGCGCGGGCGTGCCTGCCGGCGCGAAGAAGGCCTGCCACGAAGCGACGTCGAAGCCGGGCAGGCCGGACTCGGCCAGCGTGGGCACGTCGGGCAGCACCTTGGCGCGCTTGATCGAGGTGACGGCCAGTGCGCGGATCTTGCCGCTCTGGATGTGCGGCAGCGCCACGAGCGCGGTGTCGAAGCTCATCGGGATCTGGCCGGCGATCAGGTCTTGCATCGACGGGCCGCTGCCCTTGTAAGGCACGTGCGTGAGGTCGATGCCGGCCGCGAGCTTGAACTTCTCGCCCGACAGGTGCTGCGAGCTGCCGGCGCCGGCGGTGCCGAAGGCGAAGGTGCCCGGCGCGGCCTTGGCGGCGGCGATCAGCTCCTTCACGTTCTTGGCCGGCTGCGCTGCCCCGACCAGCAACACGTTCGGGATGTTGCCGATGAAGAAGACGGGCGTGAAATCCTTGGTCGCGTCGTAGGGCATCTTCGGCTGCAGTACCGGGTTGATCGCGTGCGACGAGATCGTGCCGAGCACGATGGTGTAGCCGTCGGGTGGGGACTTGGCGGCCGCATCGGCGCCGATCACGCCGCCGGCGCCACCGCGGTTCTCGACCAGCACGGTCTGCTTCAGCGACTCCTGCAGCTTCTGCCCGATCAGGCGGGCCAGCGCATCGGAGGTGCCGCCGGCCGCGAAGGGCACGATGATCCTGATCGGTTGCCTGCTCGGCCAGGCGTCGTCGGCCCGGGCGGGTGCGGTCGACAGGGCAGACAGGCCGAGAGCGAGGGTGAAGGCGAGGGTGTGGCGGCGGGTGGTCATGAGGATCCTTGGCTGGACAAAAAAGATTCGGTTGCCATCATGGCAGCTCAACAAGCTCGACCCAGTTCGGGTTCTGGCCGACCGGGTAGCGCTTGAGCAGGCTCAGGCTGCCGTTTGCAGGGTCGATGGCGTGCACTGAAACGCTGTGCGATTCTTGCCCGGTTGCGAGAAGGTAGCGGCCCGAGGGGTCGATTGCGAAGCCGCGCGGTGTCTTCTCGGTCGGCACTTGGCCGATGGTTTTCAGCTCGCCGGTGGCGGCATCGACCTTGAAGGCCGTGATCGTGCTCGTGGTGCGCTCGGACGCATAGAGGTAGCGGCCATCGGGCGAGAGATGCAGGTCGGCGGCCCAGGGTTTGCCGGCGAAGCCGGGCGGCAGCACCGTCGTCACCTGCAGCTCGCGCAGCGCACCGCGGGCGGCGTCGTACGCGAACACGTAGAGCGATGCGTCGAGTTCGCACAGCAGGTACGCGAAGCGTTGCGCACGGTCGAACACGAAGTGGCGCGGGCCCGACTTGGCGCGCGTTTTCGTCAGCGCGGGCTCGTTCGCGCTCAGCGTGCCGGTGGCGTCGTCGAAGCGCCAGGACGAGAGGTTGTCGCCGCCGAGGCTGGTGGCGAACACGAAGCGGTTGCTGGCATCGGGCTGAATCGAATGGGCGTTCGGCGAGGTTGCGATGAGCTGTTGCACGGCACCGGCGGCGCCATCTTTGCCGATCGAATTGACGGTGATCTTGTTGCCGCCGTAAGAAGCTGCGAACAGCCAGCGGCCGCTGCGGTCGGTGGCGATGTTGGCCATGCTGTCGGCGAGCGAGGCCTCGCCGAGCTTGCGCAGCTGGCCGGTGCCCGCGTCGATGGCGAAGCTCGCCACGCGAAACGGCTGCGAGCGCAGTGAAGCGTAGAGCACGCGTTTGTCGGGGCTCACAGCGAGCGGCATCACGTTGCCGCCGACCTTGACGGTCTCGACCGGTGTCAGCTCGCCGTTGCGCGGGTTGAGCGACAGCACCGAGATCTCCTGGCTGTCGGCGTTCGAGATGTAGGCATAGGTGGCGGCAGCAGCGTGGCCGCTCGCGAGCAGAGCGGCTGCCGCGAGCGCGAACGAGGGGGCGAGCGCGCGCCGGAGGCATTGGGCAGTCTGAGTGTTTTGCATGGGTGTGTCCGATTCGAGATGTCAGAGGCTGAGAGTTTTTCGAGCGTGGCCGAGCAGCGCGGCCAAAGGTGGCCGATCTAGGCGCAAAGCACAGCCATAGCTCGGGCTATGGCGAGCATTTGCAACGACGAGCGGGCGCCTTTGGGCGTGATGAGCGGGCATGATCGAAAAACTCTCAGCCTCTAGGCCGGTGCTACTTCAGCGAAGCAGCAGGTTGGGCAACCACAACGAGAACGCCGGCACGTAGGTCACCAGCATCAAGGCGAAGATCAGTGCTCCGTAGAACGGCCAGATGGTCCGCATCACCGTGCTCACCGACACGCCGCCGATGGCGCAGCCGACGAATTGCGTGGTGCCGACCGGAGGCGTGTTGAGCCCGAGCGCGCAGTTGATCAGCATCACCATGCCGAACTGGATCTCGCCCATGCCGTACTTCTGGCAGATGGGCAGGAAGATCGGCGTGCACACCAGGATGGTGGCGGCCATGTCGAGAAAGGTGCCGAGGATGAACAGGATGATGTTCACCATCAGGAAGATCACCCACGGCGTGCTCGTCATCGCCGACAGCGCCTTGCCGGTGAGGTCGGGCACCTCGTACAGGCTGATGATGTAGCCGAAGGCCGCCGAGATGCCGATCAGCAGCAGTACCACGCCGGTGGTCTTCACCGCCTTGCTCGCGGCCTTGAGGAACTGCTCCCACTTCAGCGAGCGGTAGACCACCGCACACAGCAGCAGCGCATACAGCACCGCGACTGCCGCCGATTCGGTGGCGGTGAACACACCCGACAAGATGCCGCCGAGGATCAGCACCACGACGAACAGACCGGGAATGGAGGCCGCGAAACTGCGGCCCACGATGGCCCAGCCCGGGAAGGTGCCGGCCGGGTAGCCGCGCTTCACGGCCACCAGGTAGGCCGCTGCGAGGTTGCACACCGTGAGCAGCAGCGCCGGCAGCAGCCCGGCCACGATCAGCTTGGCGATCGACACCTTGCCGCCTGCGGCCAGCGTGTAGATGATCATGTTGTGGCTGGTCGGCATCAGCGCGCCGACCAGCGCGGCGTGGGTGGTGACGTTGACGGCGTAGTCGGCGTCGTAGCCCTCGCGCTTCATCATCGGGATCATCACCGCGCCCATCGCCGACACGTCGGCCACCGGCGAGCCCGACACGCCGCCGAAGAGCGTGCAGGCCACCACGTTGCTCATGCCCAGGCCGCCGCGCACATGGCCGACGAGGCTCTTGGCGAAGTCGACGATCTTGTCGGCAATGCCACCGTAGAGCATCAGCTCGCCGGCGAAGATGAAGAACGGGATCGCGAGGAACGAGAAGGCGTTCATGCCCGAGGTCATCTGCTGGAAGATCACCGCCATCGGCAGGCCTTCGTACAAGATGGTCGCGAGCGCAGACAGCCCGATGGAGAACGCCACCGGCACGCCGAGAATCAGCAAGCCGAAGAAGGTGACGCAGAGGATGGTCAGTGCCATGCTTTCTCCACCTCGATACCCTTGAGCAGCGCCACGATGTGCTCGATGGAAAACAACACGATCAAAGCCCCGGCCGCGATCAGCGGAACGTAGCGGAACGATTCGGAAACACCCAGCGTCGGGATCTTGTAGCCGCTCACCGACTCCAGCATCAGCGAGCATTGCCAGGCCATCAGCGCGCCGAACAACAGCGTGAGCAGGTGGATCAGGATGGCGACGGGCGTGACGAAGCGCTCGGGCAGCAGCGGCCCCAGCAGCTCCATGCCGATGTGGCCGGCATCGCGCACGCCGACCGCGCAACCGAGCATGGTGACGTACAGCACCAGCAGCAAGGCGAGGCTCTCGGCCCAGGTGGGCGTGTTGTTCAGCACGTAGCGGCCGAACACCTGCCACAGCACGGCCATGAGCAGCAGCACGAGGCCGGCCACGCCGAGCTTGAGGCAAGAGCGCGCAATCAGCGCGCAGGTTTTCGTGAACATCGAACTACCTGCTTGTTGTCATTCATCGACATCGGATCCAATCCGTTCGCCCTGAGCCTGTCGAAGGGTCAGCGCCGAGCTGTGCGCACCCTTCGACAGGCTCAGGGCGAACGGAACCGGGGCGGCGCTTACTTGGTTTCCTGGATGCGCTTGATCATGTCCTTGAGCTTCGGGTCGGTGATGAACTTGTCGTACACCGGCTTCATCGCGGCCTGGAAGGCGGCCTTGTCGACTTCGATGATCTGTGCGCCGCCGGCCTTCACCGTCGCGAGCGACTTCTCTTCGCGTTCGTCCCACAGCTTGCGCATGTAGGGCACCGATTCCTTGGCCGCCTGGCGGATGGCTTTCTGGTCTTCGGGCGCCAGCGTGTCCCACACCTTCTTGGAGAACAGCAGCATCTCGGGCGCCATCGAATGCTCGGTCTTCGAGTAGTACTTCGCCACCTCGAAATGGCGCGAGCTTTCGTACGACGGGAAGTTGTTCTCGGCCGCGTCGACCAGGCCTGTTTTCAGCGCGGTGTAGACCTCGCCGAAGGGCATGGGCGTGGCGTTCGCGCCCATGGCTTCGAGCAGCGAGACCCACAGGTCGCTCTGCTGCACACGCACCTTCAGGCCCTTGGCATCGGCCAGGGTCTTGACCGGCTTCTTCACGGTGTACATCGAGCGCGAGCCGCTGTCGTAGAACGCGAGGCCGATGAAGCCTTGCGTTTCGCAGCTCTTCAGAATCTCTTCGCCGACGGGGCCGTCGAGCACGGCGCGCATGTGTTCCTTCGAGCGGAACAGGAAGGGCATGGTGGGCACGACGGTGGTCGGGCAGATGTTGTTCATCGGCGCGATGTTCACGCGCGTCATCGCCACGGCACCGATCTTGGCCTGCTCGATGGTGTCTTTCTCGGCGCCGAGCGCGCTGTTGTTGAACACCTTGATGCCGTGCTTGCCGTTGGTCAGCTTGCCGAGCACGGTGCCCATGTACTTCACCGCGTCGACCGTCGGGTAGCCGTCGGGGTGGATGTCGGTGGAGCGGAAGTCGGTGGCGTGCGCCGCAGTGCAGGCGGCGAATGCAGCGCCGGCCAGCAGTTTCACGATGAGGCGGGGAGTGGGTTTCATGTTGTCTCCAGGTTGGATGGGTGTTGTCGTTCTTTTGGTGATGGGGTCAGTGCAGTGCGGTGGCAGCGCACACGGCCTCGGGCAGGCCGCGCACGCCGGGTTGCAGCACCAGCACCGCGCCGTCGAGCGAGTCGTCGAAGCCGGCGGCGGGTTTGGCGGGGGTGATGGAGGTGACGAAGAGCTGGTCGAGCGCGGCGCCGCCGAAGGCGCACATCGAGGGCTTGCTGATCGGCAGGGCCAGCGTGCGGTCGAGCCGGCCTTCGGGCGTGAAGCGCAGCAGGCGGCCGGCGTCATTGCCGCAGATCCAGTAGCAGCCGTCGGCATCGACCGCGGCACCGTCGGGGCGGCCGGGGTGCTGGTTCATGTCGACGAACTCATGCCGGTTGGACAGGCTGCCGTCGTCGTGCAACTCGTAGTGCCAGATGCGCCGCACGCTCGGGTGCGAGTCGGAGAGATAGAGCCGGTCGCCGCGCGGGCTGAAGGCCAGGCCGTTGCCGACGATGAGTTCGTTCACCATCGGTGCAGACAGCCCCTTGCCGTCGAAGCGGTAGAGCGCACCGAACGGCGCGGCGAGCGACATGTCGAGCACCATGCTCGACACCCAGAAGCGCCCGCTGCGGTCACAGCGGCCGTCGTTGAAGCGCATGTCGGGCCGGGCATGGTGAGCGGTGGCGACGGGTTGCGTGGTGAGCTGGCCGTGCTCGCCGGGTTGCAGGTGGAACAGCCCCGTTTCCATCGCGGCGAGCACGCCGCCTTGGGCATGCAGCGCGATGCAGCCGGTGCGCTGCGCCGTCGGCCACTGGGTGGTGGTGCCGCTCGAAACGTCGTGGCGAAACAGCTGCCGGCCTTCGATGTCGACCCACCACAGCGCCTGCTCGGCCACCGACCACAGCGGGCTTTCGCCCACGCGGTTGCGCACGGGAGCCAGCACCTCGAAGGCGGGTGTCTCCGCGGGGTTCATCCGAGCGGACCCTTGGTCACGAAGCCGCCGCCTTGGTAGATCGCGGCCGGGTCGCTCAGGTCGAGCGTGGGTTGCTTCGCTTCGAGTGCCGCGCGGAATGGGTCTGAGCTGTCTTGCGGGCGAAAGCCGATGTGGCGTGCGCCGGTGTTGTCCCACCAGGTGGTGGCGTTGTCGGACACGCCGTAGACGATGCTGTGGCCCACCACCGGCGCGGTGAGGCTGGCCACCACCAAGCGCTCCAGGTCGTCGTAGCTCAGCCAGGTGGCGAGCATGCGGCGGTCTTTGGGCTCGGGGAAGGAAGAGCCGATGCGCACGCTCACCGTCTCGATGCCGTAGCGGTTGAAGTAGAACTGCGCCAGGCCTTCGCCATAGGCCTTGGACAGGCCGTAGTAGCCGTCGGGCCGCAGCGGTGCTTTGGTGTCGATGACCTCGTCTTGCCGGTAGAAGCCGGTGACGTGGTTGGAGCTTGCGAACACGATGCGCTTCACGCCGTGCTGGCGCGCCGCTTCATAGAGGTTGTAGGCGCCGACGATGTTGGCCTGCAGGATCAGGTCGAAGGGCTGCTCGGTCGACACGCCGCCCAGGTGCACCACTGCGCTCACGCCGTCGAGCAGCGAGAGCATGGCCGCGCGGTCTTCTAGGCGCACCGGCCGCAGCTCTTCACCCGCGGCCGCGCTGCCCAGATCGGCGATGTCGCTCAGGCGCAGCGTGTCGCAATAGGCCTTCAGGCGCGGGCGCAGTTCTTTGCCCAGGCCGCCGGCTGCACCGGTGAGCAGCAGGCGAGGGAAACGAATGGAAGGCGTGGCGACAGGCATGGCGGCTCAAGGAGCAGGGGAGGTGGGGCGACGGCGCTTGGCGCCGCATTGAGCGTTGTAGGTTGTCGTACAACAAAGATATGGTCGCTGACCCCCTACCTCGCGTCAAGGTGAGTGGTCGGGGGAATACCCTGATGAGCCGCGCCGTCCCGAAATATGGGGAGGCTTCTTGGTGGGCAGGCTGATAGCGTTCGCATCGCTGGTGGCATGACGCGGAATCACCCCGATGGCTTGCGGCGGCAGGACCTGCCGGCGCGCAAGGTGGTGCGCACTTCGCGCGGGCTTTGCTACATTTCGAGCCGCGGGGTGTCGTCATACAACTGGGCACGTGACCCGCACAAGAAAGACCCGATGAACGAGCCCACGCTGGCAATCAGGCGTTCCAAACCCCGCAACCTCGCGCTCGACGTGGTGGATACGCTGGTCGAGCGTGTGCGCACCGGCGCCTTGCCCATCGGTGCCAAGCTGCCGACCGAATCGGCCTTCATGGAAGAGTTCGGCGTGAGCCGCACGGTGGTCCGCGAAGCGCTCTCCAAGCTGCAGGCCTCGGGTGTGGTGCAAACGCGCCATGGTGTCGGCACCTTCGTGGTGGGGCTGGGCGATGCGAGCGCGTTTCGCATCGGGCCCGAGCAGCTCGCCACGCTGCGCGACGTGATTGCGGTGCTCGAGCTGCGCATCGGGCTCGAGACCGAATCGGCCGCGCTCGCCGCCGCGCGGCGCACCGACGCCAACCTGAAGGTGATGCGCCAGGCGCTCGACGAATTTGCCGCGGCGGTGAACCAGGGGCTCGATGCGGTCGCGGCCGATTTCACCTTCCATTCCGAGATCGCACGCGCGACGCAGAACCCGCACTTCGCCGACCTGATCGGCGCCCTGGGCATGGCGGCCATTCCGCGTGCCCGGCTCGACCCGGCCAATCCGGCCGACATCGAGCGGCTCGACTACCTGAAGCGTGTGCACGGCGAGCACGAGAGCATCTACGACGCCATCGTCTCGCAGGACGCAGAGGCCGCCCGCGCAGCCATGCGCACCCACCTCGCCAACAGCCGCGAGCGGCGCCGGCGGGCTGCTGCGCTGGTCAACGACGCTTGACCCGCGGCCCGGGCCGATAACCCCTTCGTCTTGCACGGGTCATGCGGTTGCGCCGCATCCACCCAGGTTGTACGATGACATACAACCAAGCGCGCCATCACTGACTGGCCGACGAAGGAGACCTCATGAACTTCAAGACCCCGGCAGCCGCTGCGCTGCTTGCCGTCTCGTCCCTCGCTGCGCAGGCCCAATCGGACAAGCCCATCCACCTCATCGTGCCGTACCCGCCGGGCGGTTCGTCGGACATCATTGCCCGCGCGATCAGCCAGCCGCTGGGCGAGGCGTTCAAGCAGACGGTCATCGTCGAGAACAAGCCGGGCGCCAACGGCAACACCGGCAGCGACTACGTGGCCAAGTCGGCACCCGACGGCCTGACGCTCCTGCTGTGCGACGTGGGCGCGCTGGCGATCTCGCCCTCGGTCTACACCAAGCTGCCCTTCAACCCGTCGAAGGACCTGAAGGGCGTGGGCATGCTGGCCTATTCGCCGCACCTGCTGGTGGTGCACCCGTCGGTGCCGGCCAACAACCTGAAGGAACTGGTCGCCCTGTCGCAGAAGACCGAGCTCAACTTTGCTGTCACAGCGATGGGCAGCGCGCCGCACCTGGCCGGCGTGGCCGTCGAGAAGGCGACGAAGGCCAAGTGGCAGTACATCCCGTACAAGGGCGGCTCGCTGGCGGTGGGCGACACCGTGGCCGGGCAGACGCAGGTGGTGATGAACGGCATGCTGGCCACGCTGCCCTTCGTGCAGTCGGGCAAGCTGAAGGTGCTCGGCGTTTCCAAGAGCACGCGCGTACCGCTGTTGCCCGATGTGCCGACCATCGCCGAGCAAGGCCTCCCCGGCTTCGAGTCGGGCACCTGGCAGGGCGTGCTCGTACCGGCCGGCACGCCGCCCGCGGTGATCGCCAGGCTGTCGCAGGAACTGACCCGCATCATCCACTCGCCCGAGGTGCGCACGCGCCTGTCGGCGCAAGGCGCCGAGGTGTCGACGCTGACACCGGCCGAGTTCACACCGTTCTTCGAGCGCGAGCGCGCGAAGTGGGCCAAAGTGGTGGCCGACGGCAACATCAAGCTCGACTGAGAACCCCCCCGTTTTTCAATCTGACCGAGGACACTGCAATGAGAGAGAACCGCTTGCGCACGATGTGGAAGGCCGGTGAAGCCGCCGTCAATGGGTGGCTCGCCATCCCCAACAGCTTTTCTGCCGAGACCATGGCCCACCAGGGCTGGGACACGCTGACCATCGACCTGCAGCACGGCGTGGTCGACTACCAGGCCATGGTCACGATGCTGCAGGCCATCTCCACCACACCCACGGTGCCGGTGGTGCGCGTGCCCTGGCTCGAGCCGGGCATCCTGATGAAGACGCTCGACGCCGGTGCTTACGGCGTCATCTGCCCGATGGTCAACACGCGTGAAGACGCGCAGAAGCTGGTGGCCTACACCCACTACGCGCCGATGGGCACGCGCAGCTTCGGCCCCGTGCGTGCGCTGCTCTACGGCGGCGCCGACTACCCGAAGCATGCGAACGAGACCATCGTCACCTTCGCGATGATCGAGACCGCCAAGGCGCTCGACAACCTCGACGACATCCTTTCCGTCGAAGGGCTGGACGCGATCTACATCGGCCCGTCGGACCTGTCGCTCGCGCTCGGCTGCACGCCGACCTTCGACGACGTGGACCCGAAGGCCGCCGAAGCCATCGACCACATCCTCGAGCGTGCCAAGGCGCACGGCGTGGTGGCGGGCATCCACAACGGCACGCCCGAGGCGGCGCTGAAGCGTATCGCCAAGGGCTTCCAGTTCGTGACCGTCAGCTCCGACGCGCGGCTGATGGCCGCGGGCGCGCAGCAGGTCGTCGGCAAGATGCGCGCGGGCAAGGCGGCGGCGCCGTCGAACTCGGGCTCGTATTGATCAGCAGAGACAAGGAACGAACATGAAAATCGGATTCATCGGTCTGGGCATCATGGGCACGCCGATGTGCGGCCACCTGATCGCGGCCGGCCACGAGCTCTTCATCCACACCCGCAAGCCGGCCCCCGCCGAGATCGCGGCCAAAGCCACGGCCTGCCCGAGCGCAGCCGCGGTGGCGCAGGCCGCCGAGATCGTCTTCCTGATGCTGCCCGACACGCCCGACGTGGAGTCCGTGCTGTTCGGCAAGGGCGGCGTGGCCGAGGGGTTGAGCAAGGGCAAGACGGTCGTCGACATGAGTTCCATCTCGCCGATGGAAACCAAGGCCTTCGCGCAGAAGGTCAACGCACTGGGTTGCGACTACCTGGACGCGCCGGTGTCGGGCGGCGAGGTCGGCGCCAAGGCCGCCTCGCTCACCATCATGGTCGGCGGGCCCGACGCGGTGTTCGAACGCGTGAAGCCGCTGTTCGAGAAGATGGGCAAGAACATCACGCTCGTCGGCGGCAACGGCGACGGCCAGACCTGCAAGGTGGCCAACCAGATCATCGTGGCGCTCAACATCGCGGCCGTCGGCGAAGCGCTGCTGTTCGCGTCGAAGGCCGGCGCCGACCCGGCCAAGGTGCGGCAAGCCTTGATGGGCGGGTTTGCCGCGAGCCGCATTCTTGAAGTGCATGGCGAACGCATGATCAAGCGCACCTTCGCGCCGGGCTTCCGCATCGCCTTGCACCAGAAAGACTTGAACCTCGCCCTGCAAGGCGCGCGCACGCTGGGCGTGGCGCTGCCTCAGACCGCGAGCGCTGCGCAGCTGATGCAGACCTGCGCGGCCAACGGCGGTGGCCAGCTCGACCACTCGTCGCTGGTCAAGGCGCTCGAGCTGATGGCGCACCACACGGTGATGCCCGACACCGCCGGCTGAGCATGAAGAGCGCCGGTACCGCGGGATGCGGTGCCGGCGGCGCGTGCACCGGGGTCGCGCAAGGGCGCACCGAATGCGTGGATGGCGGCGGCGGGCTCCGGCTGCCGGTGCGCACGAACCGCGCCGCGGAATGCCGGTCTCGGTACGCCTCACGGCAGGGAACTCCGCAGGAAGGCAATGACTTGAGCGCCGTCGACGCGGCTTGAGTGCGGCCGCTGGCACATGCTTTGCATAGCTCTTTGTGCTAAGTAAGCAACTTATGCATATCTAGCGGCAGCCCCTTCCACCTCAACTCCCGGAGCCCCAGCCATGTCCGATGTAATCCCGACTCCGCCCGACGCCCCGGGCATGAGCCGCCGCAGCGCCCTGAAAACCGGCCTGGGTGCCGCGTTGGCGGTGGGCACCTCAACGCTGGCCTTGCCCGTGCTGGCGCAGGCCGCGCGGCCGATCAAGCTCACTTTGCCCTGGCTGGCCAACGGCTCCACGCTGTTCACCTACGTGGCAAAGAACCGCGGCTTCTTCAAGAAGCGCGGGCTCGACGTGAGCATCTCGCGCGGCTTCGGCTCCGTGGCGGCAGCGCAGGCGGTGGGTGCGGGTGAATTCGATTTCGGCTTCGTCTTCGCCGGCGGCGTGATCCTCGGCGCGGCGCGCGGCCTGCCGCTGGTGGGCCTGAGCACGCTGGGCTACGACGCCACGATGGGCATTGCGGTGCGCGCCGACAGCGCCATCCAGTCGCCCAAGGACCTGGAGGGCAAGAAGATCGGCACCGTGCCCACCTCGGCAGAGTCGCCTTACTGGCCGGCCTTCGCACGCAAGACCGGCATCGACACCTCGAAGGTCACGCTGGTGCAGATGGACAACCGGGTGCTCGAGCAGGCGCTGGTCAGCAAGCAGGTGGATGCCATCACCGCCATCGGCACCTCCAGCGTGCCGCTCATGATGGCCCTGAAGGAGCCCTGCCGCTTCATGCTCTGGAGCAAGGCCGGCGTGAACCTGTATGCGGGCCAGGTCGTGACGCGCCAGGAAACGCTGGCCAAAGACCCGGCCCTGTGCCAGGCCGTGGTCGAAGCACTGGAAGAAGGCCTGGCGTTCACGCTGCGCGACCCCGATGCGGGCATCGACATCTTTCTCAAGGAAGTGCCCGAGCTGGCCATGACCACCACCGGCAAAGAGAACGCGCGCATCTCGCAAGGCCTGATGCACTTCACCGTGATGGCGCAGGAGGCCATGGCCCATGGCATGGGCTACACCGACATGGCCAAGGCCGCCGAGATGGTCGAGATGGTGATGGCGTTCGGCGCGCCCAAAGACGCGCGCAAACCTGAGGTCGCCACCCTGTACACCAACAAGTTCGCAGGCAGCATCAAGCTCTCCGCCGGCGAATGGGAAGCCGTACGCAAGAGCACTGCGCCCTACGCTTCCATTCTGGGCTGAGCCATGCCGGAGACCTCGTTCCACGCGATCACCGCCCGATCAGTGCGCAAGGTCTACGCCACGCCGTCCGGCCAGGTGGAAGCCGTGGCCGAAGCCAGCTTCGACATCGCTCGCGGCGACTTCGTCTCGGTGCTCGGCCCGTCCGGCTGCGGCAAGAGCACGCTGATGCTGATGGTTGCCGGCCTCGAGTCGGCGAGCAGCGGGCAGATCCATCTCGACGGGATCGCAGTGCAGGGCCCGCAGACCAGCGCCGGCATGATGTTCCAGGACCCCACACTGCTGCCCTGGAAGAGCGTGCTCGACAACGTGCTGTTCCCGATCGGCATGACCGGCACCATCGGGCCACAGCATCGCGCTGCGGCCGAGCGTCTGCTGCAGATGGTGGACCTCTGGGCGTTTCGCGACAAGCGGCCGCGTGAGCTGTCCGGCGGCATGCGCCAGCGCGTCGCGCTGGCGCGCGCGCTCATCGGCGACCCGGCGGTGCTGCTGATGGACGAGCCCTTCAGCGCGCTCGACGCCATCACCCGTGACGACATGGGCCTGGCGCTGGCGCGCATCTGGGACACGACGCGCAAGACCGCCATCTTCATCACGCACTCGATCCGCGAAGCGATCTTTCTGTCTGACCGCATCCTGGTCATGGGCCGCCGCCCGTCGACCCTCATCGAAGACATCCGCGTGCCGTTTCTCAGGCCACGCGACCCGTCGATCGAAGCCGATCCGCAGTTCAACGAGCTCTATCTGCACCTCAAGGCCTCGATCCACCGGACCACCAGCGCCGAGGCCTGAGCCGCATCAACCCGGACCACAACACCATGGCAGACAGACTCGGATACCGCCTCAAGCTCGGCATCGTCGTTCCCTCGACCAACACCACGGTGCAGCCCGAAACCGATGCACTGCGGCCGATCGGCGTGACCAATCACGTCGCGCGCATCCACATCGGCGACATGCCTCTGGCCGACGACACCCAGTTCACCGCGATGGTCGACGCCATCGAACCCGGCCTCGCCCCGGCCATCGACCGCGTCATGACATGCCAACCCGCGCACTTGGTGATGGCCATGTCGATCCCGACCTTCTGGGGCGGCAAGGCCGGCGCGGATGCGCTGAAGGCGCGCATGCAGGCACGCGCCGGCGTGGGCGTCACGCTCGGCTCGCAGGCCTGCATCGAGGCGCTGCGCTGCTTCACCGGCGTGCGCCGCATCGGCATCCTCACGCCCTATCAGCCCGTCGGCGACGCCCAGGTGGCCGGCTTCTTCGAGGAGCACGGCTACGAAGTGGTGCGCGTGCACAGCCTGAAGCGGCCCAGCGAAGTGCAGATCGCACATGCCACCGAGGCGGACATCTGCGCCGGCTTCAAGGCGCTGGCCGAGGCGGGCGCAGACGCGCTGGTGCAGGTCGGCACCGACTTGGCGGCAATCGACCTGGCAGCCGAGGCCGAGCGCTGGCTCGGGCTGCCGGCCATCGCCATCAATGCCGCCACGTACTGGTCGGCACTGCGCCACTGCGGCATCGCGGACCGCATCCCGCACAGCGGTCGCCTGCTCGCCGATTTCTGATTTCTGACACCCGCCGCCGCAACAACGATCGTTCCCGATGCCCTCCACGCCCCCACGCTCCCCAGGCCATGGCCCCGATGCAGTGACGCCCGCCGCCGCGCGGCTCGCCGAGTTGGGCCTGACGCTGCCGCCCGTGCCGCCGCCGCGCGGCGCCTTCCAGCCGTTCTCTCGCGCCGGCGCGATGCTGTACCTCGCCGGGCAGGTCTGCGAATGGAACGGCGAACTGCGATACATCGGCGCGGTGGGCGAGGTGCATGACCTGGCCACCGCGCAGCGCGCGGCCGAGCTTTGCGCACTCAACCTGCTGGCGTCGCTGCATCTCGCGCTCGACGGCGATCTCGACCGCGTGGTTCGCTGCCACCGCCTCGGCGGCTTCGTGCATTGCACGCCCGGCTACACCCAGGTGCCGCAGGTGGTCAACGGCGCGTCCGACCTGATGTTCGCCGTCTTCGGCGAGCGCGGGCGACATGCCCGCACCTCGGTCGGCGTGGCCTCGCTGCCGGGCGGCGCGGCGGTGGAAGTCGACGGCATTTTCGAAATCCGCTGACCCGCGCCATGAACTCCGTGACCCCATCCCCCGCAGCAGCGGCATCGAAGCTGCGCACCGTCGGCCTGCCGGTGCTGCTGGCCTTGTCGGTCGTCGTGTTGTGGGAGGTGATCGTGCGTGTGCGCCACATTCCGCCCGCGCTGCTGCCCACGCCGTCTGCCGTGCTGCTGCGGCTGTTCGACAACTTCGCACTGCTGGCGAAACAGGCCGTGCCCACCACGCTGGAGACGATCGCTGCGTTCCTCATCGCCTCGGTGCTCGGCATCGTGCTGGCTGTGATCGTGTGCGCATCGCGGCTCGCGCGCGACATGCTCTACCCCAACATCGTCGTGTTCCAGCTGATCCCCAAGATCGCGCTGGCGCCGCTGTTCATCGTCTGGCTCGGCATCGGCAGCCCATCGCGCGTGGTCTTCGCGGTGTTCATTTCGTTCTTTCCGGTGGTGGTCGCCACACTCACCGGTCTGCTTTCGGTCGACCGGGACCTGCTGCGGCTGTGCCGCGCGGTAGGCGCGAGCCAGCGCAACACTTATCTGCAGGTGCGCTTTCCGGCCGCCGTGCCGCACATCTTCTCAGGCCTCAAGATCGCGGTGACCTTCGCCATGATCGGCGTCATCGTCGGCGAGTTCATCACGGCGCAATCCGGGCTCGGCTACATGATCATGTTCGCCGCCTCGCAGGCGGAGATGGAGCTCATCCTTGCGGCCATCACCATGCTGTGTGCCATCGGCCTGGCGCTGTATGGCGTGGTGGTGCTCGCCGAACGCGTGGCCCTGCGGCGCTACGGCGAATGACCATGTTCGGCGCCGAGAGCATTCCGACCGGCAGCCGCTCGCGGCACCGGGTGGGCTCGCCCGCGCTGTTTCGCCCATCGTCGATGCAAGAGCTTTGCGCCGTGCTTGCGGCCCACCCAGACACCGTGCTGGTGGGCGGCGGGCTCGATGTCGTCAATCGCATGAAGGAAGACAGCCGGCCGCCGTCGTTGACGCTGCTGCAAGGCGTTGCCGATCTTGCGCGCGTTGCCTGTTCGGAAGGCGGGCCGCTGGAGATCGGCGCCATGGTCAGCCACGACACGCTGGCAGGCCACGCGCTGGTGCGACAGCACCTGCCCGAGCTGGCTGCCGCATGGGACCAGATCGCCAACATCCGCATCCGCATGCAGGGCACTGTCGGCGGCAACCTGTGTGCCGGCGCGCCGGGGTATGAGGCCGCGGTGCTGCTCGCGGCGCTGGGCGCAGAAGCCATGGTCATCGGCGGCGATGGTGTCGCGGCCGCGCAGCCGGTGGGGTCGGAGCACGGTGAAGCGTTCACGCTGCGACCTGCCGGCTGCGTCACCAGCCTTCGCGTGGACGTGGCACGCGCAGGCATGCGGCGCCGCTTGCTGTATCACCGCGGCCTGCGGCCGGCGCTTTGGCTGGCGCTGGGCGTCGACGTGGACCTGCAGGCAGGGCGCGTGGTGTCGGCGCGCGTGGCGCTGGGCGGCCTTCACGCCGGCCCGTTGGTGCGCCATCCGCCGATGTCGGGGATGCTGCTGGCCGAGTTGCCGCGCTGTGCCGTCGACATCGCACAAGCCACGCTCGGCGCGCTGGCGCCGCCCACGCTGCCGTGGCATGGCCGCGCCGGCTACCGTGAACGAGTGGCTCCGGTGCTGCTGGCGCGGCTGATTGCGAGCGTCGCGGCATGAGTGCCTTCTCGGCCATCGCGCAGGTCCGGCTCAACGGCCGCCGCATCGACTTGGTCCCCGACTCGACCCCAGTCCTGGCCGACGCCTTGCACGCGCACGGAGCCCGCGGCGTGCGTGTGGCCTGCGACCACGGTGTGTGCGGCGCCTGCACCGTGCGTGTCGACGGCCGCCTGGCGACGGCCTGCAGCACCCTGACGGCCAGCGTCGACGGGTGCAGCGTCGACACGATCGAATCCAGCGGCACCGCAGCAGCGCTAGGGCCCGTGCAGGCTGCGTTCATCGCCGAGCGCGCGTTCCAGTGCGGCATGTGCACGCCCGGCATGGTGGCGCTGGCGCAGAGTCTGCTCGAACGCCACCCCGACCCCACCCCGGAGCAGGTGCGCGCCTGGATGGGTGCGAACGTATGCCGTTGCACCGGCTACCAAACCATCGAAGCCGCGGTGCTCCACGCCGCTGCGGCGGTCCACAGCACAGCAGCAACGCAAGCGCTGCGACCCGAAGACATCGCCAAGGTGACCGGCCAGCCGATGTTCACGATGGACATCGCCTTGCACGACCTCGCCGAGGCCAAGGTGCTGCGCAGCCCGCATGCCCACGCTCGCATCGTGTCCATCGACACCGCGGCAGCGGCGGCGCTGGACGGCGTCTACACCGTCGTCACCGGCGCCGACCTCCAGACCATGGCCGTGCCCACCTACGGCCTGTGGATCAAGGACCAGCCGGTGCTGGCGATCGACCGCGTGCGGCATGTCGGCGACCCGGTGGCGGCGGTGCTGGCGCGCGATGCGTCGCTCGCGCTGCGTGCACTGGATCTGATCCGCGTCGTCTACGAGCCGCTGAGTGCTGTCGCCACCACCGCGCAGGCGCTCGCGCCAGGAGCGCCGCAGCTGTTCGACACCCCGAGCCCCGGCGTCGTGCCGCCGCACGGCGCGGGCGTCACGACCGCCAAAGAGCCGGCACCCAACGTGCTCTACGAATTTCGCCACACGATGGGCGACGTGGCAGCGGCCTTCGCCGAGGCCGACCACATCTTCGAGGACAGTTTCGCGTTCTCGCGCATGAGCCACATTCATCTGGAGCCGCTCGTCACGCTGGCCCGCCCGATGGGCCGGGGTGTCGAGATCTGGTCGTGCAATCAGGATCCGTTCCTGCTGCGCCAAGACATCGGTGAGATGTTCGGGCTGCCCGAGCACCTCGTCCGCGTGCACACCGGCGCCATCGGCGGTGGCTTCGGCGCCAAGAGCTTCTGCAAGGTCGAACCCCTGGCCGTGCTGCTGGCCCTGAAGGCGGGGCGCGCCGTGCGGCTCAGCCTGTCGATGGACGAAAGCATGCTGACGCTGTCACAGCACAGCGCGCAACTGCAGCTCGTGACCGCGGTACGAAAGGACGGGCTCCTGCTGGCGCGCCGGGCCGACATCGTGCTCGACGCGGGCGCCTATGCCGATGCCAGCGCGCTGGTCGCCGACAAGGTCGGCTACCGCATCGGCGGCCCCTATCGATGGCAGGCGCTCGACAGCCGGGCGCGTTCGGTGCGAACCCATACCGTGCCGGCTGGCTCCTACCGCGGCTTCGGCGGCACGCAGGCCTCGTGGGCGTCGGAGAGCCAGATCGACATGATTGCGCGCCGGCTGAAGCTCGACCCCGTCGAGATGCGCCGCATCAACCTGCTGCGCCCCGGAGAACCGTTCCGCCCCGGCGACAGCGCGATGGACTGCGACCTGGCCGCTGGGCTGGACGCCGTGGCCGCGCGCATCGGCTGGGGTCAACCGTCCGCAGCGACCACGGCCCACTGCCGGCGTGGCAAAGGGATTGCCATCGGCTTCAAGGACGGCGGCGGCCAGGGCCGCTACGCGCAAGCTCGCGTGAAGGTCACCGCCGATGGCAGCGCGCTGGTCAGCTGCGCCACGGTCGACATGGGGCAGGGCGCCACCGAGGTGTTCCGCCGCATCGTGGCCGAGGTGTTGTCGCTCGACCCGTCGCGGGTAGGCCGTGCCGACATCGACACCGACCAGACCGCGTTCGATCAAGGCACGCACGCAAGTTCGGCCACCGTGATCACAGGCGAAGCCGTGCGCCGCGCGGCCGAGGCCGTGCGCGACCGCATCCTCGCGTTCGCGGCGCAGCAGTGGGAATGCTCCGCAGCCTTGCTGTCCCTGGCCGACGGCCATGTGCTGCGCGGCGATCAGCGCACCCCGCTGGCGACGCTGGTGCGCAGCCACTACGGCGGGCTCGGCGCCGAGTTCGAGGGCGTCGGCGAGGTCAAGATTGCCAGCGATGCACGCGCGCCGCTCCATGCGCCCATCGTGTACTGGATGCCGAACTGGGTGGCCGCCGAAGTCGAGATCGACACGCAGACGGGGCAGCTCAGCGTGCTGCAGCTGATCAGCGCCGCCGACGTGGGCAAGGCCCTCGTACCTGCCGCCGTGCATGGACAGATCCAGGGCGCAGCGCTGCAGGGCCTGGGCCAGGCGCTGTACGAACAGCTGGTGGTCAGCGCCGGCGAGCCCCTCAACGCTACGCCGCAGCGCTACCGCGTGCCGCTGGCCGGCGACTTGCCGGCCGTGTTCGAAAGCATCGTTCTCGAACACGGCCTCGGCCGCGGCCCGCTGGGTGCCAAGGGCGTCGGCGAGGCCGGTATCCTGGGCGTGTGCGCCGCGATCGCCAACGCCATCGAAGACGCCACCGGCGCGCGCCTGACCGCGCTGCCCATGACCCCCGACGCCGTGCTGGCAGCGCTTGATGCGCTGGCCGGCTCGCCCAATCCCGTGCCCACATGAACTCCAACGCCACCGAAACCACCGCCGCGCCGCGCGCCACGCGCAACGCCGCCGCCACCGCCGAACGCATCTTGCAGGCTGCCATCCAGGAGTTCGCGGAACACGGCTACATGGGCGCGCGCATCGACGCCATCGCCCGGCGCGCCGAGGCGAACATCCGCATGCTGTACCACTACTTCGGCAGCAAGGAAAACCTCTACGTGCAGGTGCTGGAAACCGTGTTCGCCGGCATCCGCACGCAAGAGCAGGCGCTGCACCTGCGCGACTACGAACCGCTGGACGCGATGCGCAGACTGTTCGATTTCACCCACGACCACTTCGCTGCGAACCCGCTGTTCATCCGGATCCTGATCGGCGAGAACCTGGCCGACGCACGGCACCTGCGCCGTTCGAAGGTGGTGCAGTCTCTCTCGTCCCCGCTGCTTGTAGCGATCGACGAAGTGCTGCAACGTGGTGCCGCCCTGGGCGTGTTCCGCACAGGCATCGACCCGCTTCAGCTGTACGTGAGCATCGTCGCGCTGAGCTACTTCCATCTGTCGAACGGGCCGACGATGTCGTGGCTGTTCAGCGCCAACCTGGCCGACCCGCAATGGCGGGCGAAACGCAAGGAGCATGCACGCAGCATGCTGCTCGCCTACCTGGAACTGCCTGGCCCATGAGCATTGGCATCGGCACCAGTCCGTGGGGCTTCGACGCGACCACGGGCTATTGGCAACAGGTTTTGCCCGCCGATGCGCCCGGCCTGGCCACCGCGCCGCCCTACGTGCGCAACTACCCGGCGACCCTGGCCGACGGGCGGCGCTTGCTGCTGCCCTTGCGCGCGGTGCCCGGCGACCCCGACGCCTGCGTCGCATCGCTGATCGCCAACCAGGTCAGCTTCGGCACCGTCGAGGCGCTCGCGCAGTGCATGGCCGACGCAAGCCGCCATTTCCAGGTCGACGCCGTCGTGGGCCTGCCGACCCTCGGGCTGGCGTTCGCGCCGCGCGTGGCCCAGCTGCTGGGCTTCGACCGGTTCATACCCTTCGGCTATTCGCGCAAGTACTGGTACCAGGACGCACTGTCCGTGCCGGTGCGCTCGCTGACCACACCAGGCGCGGGCAAGCTCCTTTACTGCGACCCTAACTTGACGGTGCTGCTGCGCGGGCGACGGGTGCTGCTGGTCGACGACGCGGTCAGCACCGGCCAGACCATTCAGTCGGCACTGGCGCTGCTGGAGCGCTGCGATGCGCAGGTCACGGCCATTGCGGTGGCCATGCGCCAGGGCGTGGCCTGGCGCGAGCGGGTGCTGCGCGCCGACGGCACACCGATCGAGGTCGTGGCGGCCTTCGATTCGCCGCGCATGCGCAAGGTCGCCGGCGGCTGGGCACCGGTGGAGTAGCTCCACTCTTCCGGCTCCGCGTCGACGTTCAGCCAGCAGGGCGCTGATGCTTCACTGAGAGCCTGTGAACAAATCCGACACACCCGCTCGTGCGCCCCAAACGGCGCCGCTCGTCGTTGCAAATGCTCGCTGTAGCCCGAGCTACAGCTGCGCTTTGCGCCTAGATCGACACCCTTTGGGGCACCCGCTCGGGCGCGCCGGATTCATTCACAGGCTCTGAGGCCGCACCGCTCGGCCACAATCGACGCATGAGCCTCGATCCACACAGCTTTCTTCGGTCATTGTTCGACGCGGCCATTGCCGCAGCCCAGCCCTCGGTGACGATGGCCGCGCACCTGCCCACGCCGCCGAAAGGGCGCACGCTCGTACTGGGTGCCGGCAAGGCCGGCGGCGCGATGGCGGCTGCCGTCGACGCGCTGTGGCCGCAGGGCGCGCCGCTGTCCGGCCTGGTGGTCACACGCTACGGCCATGTGCCGCCGGCGTACAAGGCGCAGCCCGGCCGCATCGAGGTTGTCGAAGCCTCGCACCCGGTGCCCGATGAAGCGGGTGCTCAGGCTGCGTGCCGCATGGTCGAGCTGACACGCGGACTCACGGCCGACGACCTCGTGCTGTGCCTCATCTCGGGCGGCGGCTCGGCGCTGCTCTCCATGCCGGCCGAGGGCCTCACGCTCGAAGACAAGCAGCGCATCAACCGCGCGCTCTTGCACAGCGGCGCCACCATCACCGAGATGAACTGCGTGCGCAAACACCTGTCGGCCATCAAGGGCGGCCGCCTGGCGGCGATGTGCGCACCGGCGCGCGTGGTCACGCTGCTGATATCGGACGTGCCCGGTGACGACCCGAGCGTGATCGCCAGCGGCCCGACCGTGGCCGATGCGAGCACCTGCGCCGATGCACTGGCCATCCTCGGCCGCTATGGCATCGACGTTCCGGCTGCGGCCCTCGCAGGCTTGCGCAGCGCTGCGTTCGAAACACCCAAGCCCGGCGACCCGCGCCTCGCCGGCCACACGCTGCACATGATCGCCACGCCGCAGGCCAGCCTCGAAGCTGCGGCCGCAGCCGCGCGTGCGGCCGGCGTGCCGGCCCACATCCTCAGCGACGAGATCGAAGGCGAGTCGCGCGAGGTCGGCAAGGTGCATGCGGCGATGGCGCGCGCGGTCGCGCGCCGCGGCGAGCCGTTTGCCAAGCCGTGCGTCATCTTGAGCGGAGGCGAAACCACCGTCACCGTGAAGCGCAGCGCCGATGCGAACGCGCCGAAGGGGCGGGGCGGGCGCGCCACCGAGTTCTTGCTCGGCTGCGCGATCGCGCTGCAGGCCGAGCCCAACGTGTGGGCGCTGGCGGGCGACACCGACGGCATCGACGGCGTCGAGAACAACGCCGGCGCCATCGTCACGCCCACCACGCTGGCGCGCGCAACGGCGCTCGGCGTGAAGGCACAAGAGCGGCTGGACGCCAACGATGCGTGGCACTTCTTCGAACCCATCGGCGACCTGGTCGTCACCGGGCCGACCTTCACCAACGTCAACGACTTTCGCGCGCTGCTGATCTTGTGAGCGCGGGGCCATGAACACGCATGTATGAATGTGAGATTACGCGTATGTTGCTGGGTCTTAACATCAATGACATCTAACCTTTTGCAATCGCGGTAATCTCGCTCTGGCCCCAAGAAGGCAATCATTCAAAAAATCGAACAAGAATTTCCAAGGGAGGTTCACTCACATGATTCGAGAACCTCATGAAAACCAGAGACGTCGTTATCTTCAGTGGCAAGCGCTTCAAGGTACCCCAAGGCATTCAGCGCATTGACCACCGCGCCACCCACGGCTGGCAACTGCGCTACGGCGGCACCAAGCTCTATTCGGACGGCACGCAAGACGGTAGCGGCGCCGCAGCTTCGCTGAAGCTGGCCAGCGAAGAACTCTTCAAGCGCATCGCCAAGCTGCCGGCGCCTTCCAAGCTGCAACGCACGCCCAACGAGAACAAGACCACCGATCTGCCGGTGGGTATCTCGGGCCCCATCGTGCGCCTGCGGCCGGGTGCCAAGGTGCGCGAATGCAACCTGTCGGTGTCGCTGCCGCGCTTCGGTGCTCTGCCGCGCCGCAGCACGATCTACATCGGCAACGAGAACACCTACACCGTGAAGCGCTACAAAGAGGCGCTGGCGCGGGCGATCAAGCTGCGCGAGGAAGCCGAAGAGGCCTACCAGCGCGATGCCACGCGTGCCAAGCGGGCTGGCGCCAAGGAGCTGCTGGAAAAGCAGGCCCGCCGCGCGGCGTCGAGGTAGCACGCTGCCGCCATGGGGCCGCGCGCCGGCGCGCGGTCTCGGGCTCCATGGCTGATCGAGGGTAAATTTGGGTAAAGGCAATGTCACCGCAAGGGTGCAAATTGGCACGGCAGGCCGATCGCGCGCAATATTCCGCTGGCCGGTTGTCCGGTGTTTCAAGGGGCTGATCATGCGATCCGTACTGTTCTCAGTGGCCCTGGCTGCCTTGTTCGGTTCCGGTGTTGCACGGGCGGAAGTCGACAAACCGGCTGTCGAGGTCTCGTCGCCGAATGAAGCGCGCTTCGTCGACGCCGGCGAGTCGCCGCGCGAGATCGATCTGAATGTGAAGGTGCTCACGCGCCACCTGCAAACCCTGGGCAAGCGCTGGCTTCCGCCCGGCCAGCACCTGAGCATCGAGATCGTCGACCTCGACCTGGCCGGCCGCGTGTTCCCTTCGGCCCGGCACCAGCCGCTGCGCGTGCTGAATGGCGGCGCCGACTGGCCGCGCATCGAGATCCGCTACGTGTTGTCGTCACCCGCCGGCGAGATCGCACGCGGGCAAGACAGGCTCAGCGACATGACCTACATGGTCAACTCCTACGCCCCGATGACCGAAGAGCCGCTGGGCTACGAGCGCCGCATGCTGACGCAGTGGTTCCACGCCCGCTTCGATGCGGTGGCCGGGCAGTGACACCGGCCGGCCTGAACAACAACGGGTAGCCGGCGCGCGCTGCCCGACGAACCGGCTCGGGCCACCGATGTAACATTCGATGCACACTCATCACCGGTGTTTCATCGAATCCCAATGGGCGCAAAAGATCAGATTCTTGAACGGTTCCCATCGCTGACTCCCAAGATCCAGGCCGCGGCGAAGTACATCGTGGACCACCCGAACGAGGTCGTCATTCAGTCGATGCGCACGTTGGCCGATACCGCGAACGTCCAACCCGCCACATTCGTCCGCCTGGCGCAGCAACTGGGCTACGCCGGGTGGCCGGAGCTCAAGTCGGCGTTCGCTGAAGACCTGGGCCTGAACACCGAGCGCTACGCTCAACGGGCCAAGAACCTGGCGGTGCGCGGGCGCGCTGCAGACCTGCTGGGCGAGATGTTCCGCGCGCAGCACCACAACCTTGATGTGACTGAAGGCCTGTGCGCCAAGCCGCTCCGAGAGGCGGCCAAGCTGCTCAAGCGCGCGAGGGCGGTGCACATCGCCGGGTTCCGCGCCAGCTTTCCGGTGGCGTATGCACTGGCGTACGGCTACCGCCTGTTTCGCAATTCAGTGCATGTGATCGACGGGCAAAGCGGCGGGCTCGAGATGCAGCTGCGGGCCGTCGAGAAACAGGATTGCGTCGTCGTCGTCAGCTTCGCGCCGTACTCGAAGGAGTCCGTCACGGTTGCCGAGTCCGCGAAGGCGGCAGGCGCCCGCATCGTGGCGCTGACCGATAGCAGTGCATCGCCGCTGGCGCTGCTGGCCAACGTGCCGGTGCTGTTCTCGCCAGCCAGCCCATCGTTCTTCCCGTCTGTCGCTGCTGCGGTTGCGGTGACGGAAGCCCTGCTCGAATTGCTTGTTGCCGATGCGGGCGAGGATGCCCCTCGGCAGATCGATCAGGCTGAGCGGCATCTCTTCGACTCGGGCGCCTACGTCCAGGCGCCTGTTCGGCGGAACTCGTCGAAGTCCTGACGGGTATCGCTGATCTCCGTTCGGGCTGGGCCCTCGACCCCCACCCGCTCGGGCTGAGCTTGTCGAAGCCTTGCTCGCGTATCGCCACCCCACCCCATCCGTTCGGGCTGAGCCTGTCGAAGCCTGCCTCGCGCACCACGCACCGTTCAGGCTGACCCTTCGACGGGGCTCAGGACAGGGTCCGCCTGCGGCGGATCGAAGCCCCGTGCCTGCATACGCATGCAGCAGTTGTTCACTGCGTGAGGCCGCGCCGGGTTTTCGGCCCGGCAGCCGACCTCCTTTGGTATCTGCATAACTTTGCTTCGCAAAGTGAGCAGATCCCCGCTTCGCGAACTTGTATCGACAAGAAAGGAGGCAAAGAAGCGACCCCTGCCGACTCGGCCCTTGCTGCGCAAGGGCTGCCTTGCGCTGCTCGGTCTTCGCGGCCGCGCCCAACTCACTTCGTTCGCTACGCTCACTGCGTTCAAACAAACGGCGCGAAGTCAGAGGACGAAGCGCGCTATCGCGCGCGCCGCAAAGCCCTGCGCTGCTCAGCTCGTCCGAAGGGGGAGACGAACACCAGATTCAGCTCGCTTCGCATCGGCGCCGAGCCGCGTCGCTTCGCTCGCGCCCGATGCGAAGCGAGGTGGGACAGGGAAAGTTTGCGAAGCAAACGACCGTATTGCTCTTGGGCCCCGTGGGAGGCGTCGAGGAGCGCAGGGGTTTGGGGCCGCGTGCGCAGCACGCTTCGTTAACTGACTTCGCGCCGTTTGTCTGAACGCAGTGAACGTAGTGAACGAAGCGAGTTTGGCGCGGGCCCCAAACACCGAGCACCGCAGAGCAGTCGGCCCTAGGCCGACCGCCTCCGTCGGGTCCCCCTTTCTTTGGTGACTTTCTTTCGGGGAAGCGAAAGTTCGCGCAGCGGGGGTTCGTTCACTTCGCGCAGCGAAGTTATGCGAACACACTACTGTCCGGTTAAACGAGGCTCGTCACGCCGATTCACAAGCATTGGCGCGGCCTAGCGGCCGATTTTGTTTGGTGCCGATTTGAACTTCGATCTTCCAAAACCGCGTACTTTCCCGGGCTTGA
>Ga0307515_10004356_pt1 | contig 29357 bp, 29 predicted proteins | sample 17_EM_MG_FD_194513 | JGI IMG/M metagenome (GOLD analysis project Ga0307515, IMG submission 194513) | Populus trichocarpa ectomycorrhiza microbial communities from riparian zone in the Pacific Northwest, United States - 17_EM | ecosystem: Host-associated > Plants > Roots > Unclassified | place... | reverse complement strand
AAAATGTGTACGTCCCGGTGGTGTTAAGATGTTGATGCTAACTAGTTCTGTGGTTAATTATAGAAGACCAGACACCATCGGTACTGTGCACGTGGCTTGCCCAATTGTAACATTAGCTCGAAGTTTTTTAGCAGGGTCGAAGGGGGGCAGTGAATGTGTGCGTCTGTGTGCGCTTATGTGCGAGGGTAATCCACTCGGCCGTGCCAGGTTCTATCGGTGCTTCCCACCGCCTCTGTTTAGATGGTAGGACTTGGAGTCGGTCAGACAGACAACTGCACTTCATTTGCAGCAAAATCTTGAGCAGATAGTCTCGGTATTAGAGTTGGATGAGGAGGTCGAGGACTGGAACGAGAGGAAAGAAGGGGTTTAAGTAGTCTCCTCCAGTTTCGCGATGCTCACCTTTCCCTAACAATTTGAATTTTGGCCGCCAACGATGACCACCTCCGTGACCACTTCAGCAATATATAAGCCTCCGATGTCCCTTCACTTCTTCTCTTCTCATCTCTTACTGACCGAGTATACACTTTTCTTCCAGTACTAGGAGCTACAACAGCTTGCTTTTCCCCGCTGAAGATCATGCATAACCTAGAACTTTACTGCTACACAGGAAAATGAGGCTGTGAGCGAGCAAGGCTGCACGCGAGAGAAAGGCTTAATAGGATCACGGCACTTAGGAGTATCCGGACCTATAGAACAAACAAATAGAACGGACCCTGGGGGATACTATCCAAGCAAATGATAGCGGGGTGGAACATAAGGTAGCAATAGGATGAAGCAGCACCCGTCCAGGCCTTCTGCGCACCAACCCCTACGACCGCGCGCTGCTCCGGTATCGTGGTGATATTCAATACTAAATAGTACAGCGTCGAATCTCCCGGTGCTGGGTGCGGTCGCCGTCCTCCCGCTGGGACGGAATCGGATTACAATTTCTAGACTCTAGGTATTCTCGATAGACCTTAGCTTGGATCACTAAGTTCGATTTATTGATGCCTGGCCTACCTAGGTGAGCCCTAAATCGGAACTGTCTCGCTGAAAGGAACGTCCAACTAAAAGGAACTGTGGGCGCGCTTCACCGCGGTAGAGTCATGAGTAGACTGTGAGATAGATAGTCCGGACGGGCGCCGAAAGTGGCACAGTACTGCGGCTTAGGGACGTCCTCCCAGTTCCCGAGAGACTGTCTTTCCAATGAGACTACATGTATGCCCAATCACCCCATCGAGCAAGAGCAATGAATACAGTAAATCCACCTCCCACAAGCCGACCCTTGCAAGTCCTAATCTCAATGAATCACTCACAAATGCGAATGATCTTGGATGGGTTCGATCACTCCGTGGCCGCGATTGTTCCCGCCACAGGCGCTTGAATTTTCCTTGCCTCATATCAAGATATCTTCCTCTGTTTGCAGTACCCCAACTTGTTGCCTAGACGAAGAGACTATAAATATTCATCTCAGCCGTTAACCAGCCATTTCGAACCTCGTGTTGGGGTGGTGTGACGTCTCGGCATATGCATATATCGTAACCAATCATTGAAGAAACCCCAAAATTAACAGTGTTACATCGTCCAGCTGAGCTTGGGGATAAAATTGGTCTGAAGCTCCACTAGGATGCTACTAATCTACAGGCTGGTCTCCCTTAACTTATTTTCAACTTCCAGCCTAATATGTCCCCTCGCCTTGCCTACCGTGCCGAGCAACTATGCCAGACGGCACAGTTCGTCCACTGCAGTGAGGACCCATCTTATTGCTGCTTGGATAAGTCCGACTGCCGTTTTACGTCTTCACGTTATTCACTTGGCGAAGGGATGCCGAGTGGGTGTGAGTTTTCGCTAAGCACAGGCACGACTTCGACCGGCAGAGGAGACAATATCACTATTACGGCTCCTTTCGCCTCTATCTTGGCCATTGCCGTCATCGTAGGGGTAGTTTGCTGGTGGCGGTCGCGGAGGCGTCGCCAGCAAACCGCCACCACAGAGACAGTATCTGACCAGGGTGCGGACTTTCTCAGTCGAGCGAAGGAATAAACGCTGATTAAAGTAGGCTCTAAGCGCTGGTCGTTCTTCGGCAGGCGGCCTCAAGCAGCACAACAGCAAGCTACAGCTCCAGCTAGCACGGTCCCAGAAGTACAAGAATTAGCGACAGGCACTCGCCCGTTTCAGGAAGCAGATGGCAGTGGTAAGTCGGAACAGCTACACCGTAAACTGCGCTGACACTATCTAGCGGTATATGAGCTCGAAGGCTTGCAGAGTCGTTAGAAATGTCAGTAAATGCAACTATATCCTAGGGTCACGCTCAATATCGCGGCCTGCAGGTAATATCGAGTCCAATCCCAACCATTACATCGTCCTGGCGCAGCTATATGTAAGTTATGGTCGTCGATGACCGCGTAGCCTATCAATCACCGCCGTCAACACTTTCACCAGCCGGCCATCATCCATCATAAGTTACTAAATACACCCTCTATGCGGATCGCACATGCCGCAGCATATACCGTTCGATTTCTGTTCGCATCTCCGGGCAACGCAAGTTGATCAACCAACCTCTCCGGTTAGGAAAGATTAGGCTGCCGACTATGTGCAGGACGTTATAGACGGTCTTTAGCATCGGGGCTGCCGTCTAGGCATGATATCAGAACCACCACCATGATTCGGTGGGTTGGGTTGGGGGTGCAGAGAGCGGGGGATGCTGGCACGATTATATTTGGGCCTAGAGACTAGCAGTAAAAGCCAAATTGGAGCAGAGTAGCTGTGAAGGATGATATTAGAGAATGGATATAAATGGAGCAAAAGGGGGTTTAAAGTTTAAATAGCCGTGTTGCTCCTGATCTCAGTTTCGCTGACACTCACCTTTCCTTCATAATTTGGCCATCAATATCGCGATGTAATCTCGTGCCCCATTAGTTTATAAACCCTCAATTTCCCCTCCGTTAATTTTCTTCCCCTTCATCGAGAGCAACAAAACCACTTTACGAACAGATGGATCGATCCTGTATCGATAATACTAGTCTGTCAGACGGCTTGGATATTGCATGGTGCTCTGCCCCAGCGAAAATATAGCCGGTTGACAGACTACGACAATACGACAGCTTTCTTCACTTCCAGCAACCGATGAGGATTACTCTGTACTCGACTTCGTACTGTTGCACAAGAAACTGAGGTGGAGTTGAGAAACTACGAGTATGTTGCGTCTCATACGCGGAGTCGTCTCATCTGCAGATGCGATCCCGCTTGGCGTATCCCACAGACAGAATCGGTGCTCTATGTCTCCCCACGCCCTGTTGACAGGTGACACCCGAACTCGGGTTTAACTTTCGATATGTAAAGTATATCAAATATCAAATCAAGAAGACAGCTTCTGAGTTCAAACGACAAAACCATTTTCCGGTATCTCATTACACTACTTCTCTTCTCTCTCCCGTCTCCTCTCCTCCAGCTCTCTCCCCGCCTTCTCCACAACCTCCTCGACGTCGCCCCGCTCTTCCTTTTCCCTGTCCTTCCTCTCGCGGTCCTCCTTCTCAAGCATCCTTAGCGTTTCCTCCTCCCTCTCTACCTCCTTCACGTCCATGTCACCCTTCAAGACATTTCTCAACACCCGTCCGACAGCAAACCGATACCTCAAGTGTCCCTCCACCATCTCCCCAACATCCACATTCTCGACCCCCTCGACTTTGATCTTCTGCAACCCTGCGACTCCGAGCTGTATGCTACTCGTCCGGTACAGAAACGCCAAAATATAGTCCTGCTCGCTGAAAACGTTTACCACGCGTCCGGATACCACAGAGCGAATAGTTTTCCAGGTGTCTTTGTTGGCAGGCACAGGGGAGCCCATGAGGACCACATTCTCGACCAAGCCAAATGCATCTCGTTCAGCGAGGGAAAGCAGACAGGTGTAGATTACCCTGGCACCTAGCGAGAAGCCGATCAACGTCACCGGCCGCTCTCCTTGCGCTTTATGAATAATCGCGTCTGCTAGGACGAGACCGGCTTTCTCGCTGCGGTGCTTTGCGATGGAAAATGGGTTATCGATTACCCTTGCCGCTTTGAGAAGCCCGATTGGCCACAGCGCCGAGTAAAGCGCGGCAAAAACCGTGCGTTTGATGATCTCGCATTTTACCCAGCTCATAACGTACGAAGTCAAGATCGTCTGCAGTGCTTTACCAAGATCTGTAAGCGCAGCGACTTCCCAGCGGAGCGCATATGCCTCCACACCCCCGCCGAGACTTCTCCATGGCTCCACCACCTCTTCATCCCCGTTGGCCAGCCAACCCGTAACCCCCACCGCTACTCTGAGCCGCCCGTCCGCATCGTCCAACGAACGGATGGGAAGAAACGAGAAATCTTCCACCTCCTTCGCATATCGTTCCATCACCTGCCCACTCATTCGTCCACCATACGCTCCAAACATTGCACCCACAATCGCCCCAGAGCTCGCAACAGCACCAAGATACCCCGCCACGGCGGTAGCACCTAATCCTAGCCCTCCCATGACGCTCGCCAACCCCGCAGCAACCAGAGGCGCCGCAAGGCCCCCGGTAACGCCTATCAACGCCGCACCAACGACAGACGCAAGGCCGATTTTCCATCTGTTAGCAGACTTGGCGGATTCAATTCGAGATGCGGATTCGGAGTCGGCGGACATGTGTGCTGCTGCCGCTTGAAGGAGCGTTTTGGCGGTGGTTGCTTCGAGGGTGGTGAGGGTTTCGAGCGGGAGGGAAAGAGAGGATGTGAGGTGGAGGAGAAGTATGCGGGAGCGGGCATCGTAGTTTTTGAGGGAGAGGACGAGGAGAAGGAGGGATTGGAGGATTGTTTCTGTGTGTAAAGAGGTGGCGATTGGGGTTGGGTGTGGTGGGTAGTGGGATTTGAGAAAGGGGTCAGGCTTTGCAGAATGTGTTGGTGGGACTGATTGGCTTGATGATGTTTCAGTTGATGGTGATGAGGGCGGATTTAGGACTTCTGTGATGCGTGCTAGAACTGAGTCTGCCCAGATATCAAAACTTGAGAGGGTAGCTTTCTGGACTTTGAGGAGTTGTGGAGTGGGGAGCTTTTCGGGGGTTGGTATTGTGGCAGTAGGTGTTTCGGTGGCTAGAGTGTTGCTCTTTTCGTCGGCTTCTTCTGGCTTCGGTTTAACAGGGCTTGAGGAGCGGTTGACACCCGCCCGCATAGTCTCAATTATTGAGGTAATGAGACGGATGAGCTCCCCGCGTTCTTCGGTAGAGAGAAGGGAGACGAGGTCTGTGTCTTGACCGGGTTTGCTAGACATGACGGTGGCGGTGGTGGCAGAGGAGTTTGCAGTGATGTGTGCTGTGATGGATGGAGGGGATCTGGCGAGGTCTTGAGGTGGAAGGACAATGACGTAGGCACTTAGTTCACAAGGCCGTTCCTTGCTTGAGTACGGTATAACCCTGCAACAGACGGTGTCGATACTTAGTGGAAGAGACCTAAAGCCAGGTATAATCGGCGCGAAATTGTGTCAGTTGGACATCTGCGATCTATTGAACGTTCCCGTGCTGCCGGGATTGTGACGTATCTACGCATACCCCTTACCCACCACGACTACATCTCACGAATCTCTGCAGCTGACTGCTGGCATCACGTTATTCTAGGACCCGTCTGTGATCATAAAACCCTCACTTCATATATAAAAATGCTGAAAACTATTACAAACATTCCTCCACAACCCTACATTCTCGTCAACTCAGGCGTATTCGGCGCCCTCAGTGCACTAAATTTCGTTTCCACAAAAATCTTCATAATCCCATCGCTCTCCTTCCTTTGATCGAACTTCTTATATGCCTTCGCCACATCTTCTAGCGGGATTCTATGCGTCAACATAATAGTCGGGTCAATCTCATTCTTCTGGATCATCTCCAACAGCTCCTTCCAATACTTCTGCACGGGCGCCTGTCCATTTCCGATAAGTCTGATTCCGCGCTCCATCAAAGAGCCAATGTTGAAGTGGTTGGTGAAGCCGACATAGGCACCTGTGATTCCGCACCGACCGAATTTGCGGGTGGATGTGATCATCTCGTTTATGATTTCGGAAGTGTCAGTCTCTAATCCGAGGAGCATTTCGAAGTAGTGGGCCCACTTATGTTATGTTAGCATGTGTAACCAATATTGATGAAGGGAAAGACATACGCCCTTCGCGTATTCTCCAGCCACGCATTCAATGGCCGCATCGACACCTCCCGGCACCATCTCATGGATCACCGCGGTTACCGTCTTTCCCCGTGGAAGCGCTGTGTAGTCGATAGTATCAATGCCAGGCAGCTTCTTTTTTGCATACTCTAACCTCCAGTTGTTGTCGATAAGAATGACCTTGCTCGCGCCATTCTTCTGCGCAAACATAGCCACCATCAATCCAATCGGCCCAGCACCCCAGATAGCGACAGTGTCTCTTGGGTACACCCTCGTATCCTGCACCGCATGGTAGCTCGTTGCCAAGACGTCACTTAGATACAGTCCCTTCTCGTCCGGCACATCGTCCGGCAACTCAAGGAGGTTAACATCACCATAAGGAACGCGGACATACTCTGCCTGACCACCCGCATATCCACCAGTGAAATGCGAGTATCCAAACAGTCCTGCGGTTCGGGATCCAAACATAATATTATGTACCGTCGAATCGTTTGTGCGATCACATTGTGAAGAGAGGCCTTGTTGACAGAACCTACATTTTCCGCACGCGATCTGGAAACTTGCGACGTATCGTTTTCCGGGTTTAACGTTTTTGACTTCCGGTCCAACTTCATCTACTACTCCGCAGAACTCGTGGCCGAGAATGTCGCCTTTCTGCATTTGCACTACCGCGCCGTGAAAAAGATGGAGATCGCTGCCGCAGATTGTTGAGCCGGTCACTTTGATGATTACGTCGCCGGGGTCAACAACTTTAGGTTTATATGTTTCGGCTGACGATTGTGAGCGAAAGTGTTTAAGGGTGGGAAGATGGGAAAATACTGATTTGAACATCGTTTTTGCCCATCCATGTCAATGCATGCATTTTGACATTGGTATCGGCGAATTTAGAGATATCGACAGAGGGGTTTGAGACCCCCGTGGTAATATCGGAGGAGTCGCCGCTGCCGAGGACCTTCTCGGCGAGGTTTGATGCTGCGTTCATTGCCATTGTGTAGTTGATGGTTGTGGTTATGATGAGTGTATTCGTGAATGTTGGGGGAGATACGTATTCATCAAAGCAGGCGTCTTTTATAATTGCTAGTGCTTTCCAACGGCGGTTGCGATGTTACGAGGAGTAATGACGTCGTGGAGTGCTCATTGAACGAACGCTGATCGGCGATTGCTAGTTTCGAACTTACCAATGACGTCTCTACGGAAATGGGAAAATATGCATCGTGGATTTCAAAGCAATGCCAATGCTTCAGAGCAGTGGGGAGAACATTTCGGCCAGGAGAAATCAGACGAAGGTCAATATTTTGGATGAAATTATGCCATCTCAAGTCTCAATGCGCATGTTGCTCTTAAATCATAACCCTAACCCACCAATGACAACAACACTGACATCACCACTCTCCTCCCCGCCACCTCAAGCTCAAAACCATGTTTCCCCGACCCCTCCTCCGCCTCTTCAAGCCCCCACGTATCCCCACAAAGTACATGGCAACATTGCAAGAATCCCCCGTAAGTCACCTACCTGACGCCCCGCCGATCGCTAACCCCACCAGCGTCTTAACGTCCTCTCCCGTCCCCTACAATTACACTCCACCTCGCCGCTCACGGGCTTCCAGCGCGACGGATTCTGTCACGCACCTCCTGAAGATCCGGGAAATCACAGTATTGCGGCGGTGCTCACACCGCAGTTCTTGAAGTTCTCAAAGGACCGCGGGAATGATCTTACTAGTATTGGGTTGACGGGGGGGTGTAAGTGGTGTTTGTGTGTTAGTAGGTGGAAAGAGGCGGTGGATGCGTTTCGCCGGGGAGAGGTCGGGGAAGAGACAGTGCCGAGGGTTTTTGTTGAGGCAACGGGTAGGAGGGCGTTAGAGGAGACGGATGTGAGTGAGTTGAGGGAGTGGGCAGGGTAAACGGGAGAAAAAGGTAGGGAGGTAATGTATATTAGCAAATGTGTGATCTACATGCTGTGCGCCCCACCGAGTGTTGAAATTTTACTTAACTTCTGGTAGCCGGTGGCTACAGATAGAGAGTGGCTACACTAATCTTGTCATTATGTGAATAGGAAACCAGTACATACATAAGAAACAGCATCACTTCTGAACTTAATTCACCACGCCCACTATCTTCAACACTGAGTGTTTATCTCACAGCCGCAGGTGTCTGTAGTCAGGTGTAATTCAGCTCTGTAGTAGTGGTAGTACATATGTCCTAAATGTGACAATTTATTTTACGGAAAGGTTGTTGTGATATCTCCAACACCCTTAACAGGAGCACAGAATGACTCTACAATCTATAATACTCCGCAAAGTCAACAGCTAACATAGTGGGTGTGGACTCATTGTCCGGCCTGTTGCAGGGTCGCCATTTCGCTATTGGGAGCAGCAATACGCTGCCTTATCCGCCCTATCTGCGGATCCCACCAAACAGCACCCCATCCGCAGACAGGGTGGTATTTTACACCATATCCGCAGATAGGGTGACTCATCATATGGGATGCAACATTTCCCCTGTCAGACGCTGAAATAGTTCGAGGGGTAGGGGGAGGCTAAGCAGATATCGGGCCAATGTCACACAGCAACCTAGCCGCATCGAATCCATAATGCTGGTCCCCTTCGGCTTCTCTATCAGCAACTTCATCGCAGTTGCAGAACTTGCATGTACTATCTCCAAAGCGTTGAGCGACATTCGAGGTTCGCAGTAGGAGTATCTCGCCCTCATCGACCTCCTGAAATCCGACAGCGCCTCACTGCGCACAATACCAACATTCGTGGCTAGCTCTTCAGCAGCTACCGGTCTCCCGCTGCCAGGCACGGTACTGCTGGATAGAATGCGCAGCTTAGCACCACAACATCATAGTGGTCAACATTGTTTGAAAGCATCATGTACCAGCTAGTGGAATTCAGTTTTTATGCACATGAATTAGGAATTTGGAACTTGATGCACATTAGATACTAGATTTTGCAAATTATTTTTGATGCATGATTTAGGAAATTCAGTATTTAATGCACATCAGGTTCCAAAAGTCCTTATTCATGTACACCAGCACCAAATTCCATAAGTTCATGCATAAAATTATTAGCTATATATGACATCATGCTATGATATCATTAAATTCACAACATTGTACATGGAATTGGTGGAATTGGGTGTTGGTGCATATGAATTTACCCAATTCTACTAATCCCATATACGATGTCGTGAAATGGTAATTTGACCACTTTACACCGCCACACTTTAATAATCCATAATCCGTGTCGTGGTTAGGGTTAATAAAACCAATGCTGCAGTTTGTTGGTGGCCAACGTGTCCTGGTTCATCTCTGAGTGCTAAATAAATCAGTGCATTCTATATCACTCAAGACCAATGAAGTTGAACCGATGGGATTCAACTTGAAAGCGCCTAGTTTTATACGGCATTATAGAAAGAAACCTTTCAACCTCACCTCGCTCCACAGCAACTCATATCCATCATGCCGACAGCCTCTAACCAGAACCTACGGCTCCCTACTCCGATCACCATCAGCCTACGCTGCCAGGAATGCAGCGAAGGCTCAGATACCATCGGCCACAAGTATAACTGTTCGAATGTGCCGCCTTACGGCGATAGATGGGCGTTAGAGTGCTGCCAATGTGCGTCAATACATACTACGACGATTGATGCATTCACTTGTGCGGGATGTTGCGCGGAGTTTTGTAATAATTGTAGATGGGTAGAATGATTATTGTCTAGAGGACAGTTAGATAGCCAATTACAATCGTAGAACAAATAAGCCTAACTGTGTGGTCGTGTTTATACTTGGTACTCGTATATCTAAAAATAACATAACTCCGCTACCCCAAGACTCGACCCCAACCGATCTATGTTAACAACTGTCAACACGAGAGGTTAGGATAGCGATAATGGTTTAAATGGGCTCCTCACATTAGCCATTTACTTGGGGTTTGGCATCATTACCAACAAGCACACTTTGGATTCCTTCCGCCAGGTCCAAGCGTTCCCGGCCCGATCCAACTGCTTCAGTTTTGCCGCTATTTTAATGCAACCGGTCACGAACTGGTCTTCACCGTCGTGTCACTGCATACCGACGTCAGCCGCACGGTTGTGCGGCATAGCGATTCAACAGATTCGTCTAAGATGCAAATTCAACTCGTTGTAATAGGTGCTAATAGGAAGTGATACTGGCGTAGTTGACAGTTGTCGGGTTTGGCTCGGATTTTAGGCTTGGAATGTACGGTACTTGGCGATTCGGTACCGAAATAAACAAGCCCCCGAAAGTGCCATATGCAGGTACACTACTTCATGGCGCTATCCCGGGAACTGATATTCTGTGGGCTGAGGATGCCGTGTCTTAGCTGCAGCGTAAAAATGGGTCGTATTTCTCGGCCGCGGGGATGGTTACACGACAGCCCGACAGCCCGATAGCATATACAAATACTCTCCAATTACCTCGGGCTGCCATAATCCTGTGTAAGCCAAGCATGAACTTCCTCACAGCTTCACTACTTGCTATCACAGCATTCTTTCCTACCTCTATCCTCGCCTCACCAACCCGCAGGGAAACCATCAATGTCTACGAAGTTCCCGGCAACACCACCTTCCCCGAGGGCGTAGTGTTCCAACCCGGAACACAAGAATTCTACACCGCCTCGACCGAAGATGGAACAGTATACCGAGGTTCTCTATCCTCGAAAACAATGGAGCCCTTCCTCTACGGCCTCCCCTCGGGAATGGTTTCTCCATACGGTATGAAAATCCACAAGGACCACCTCTTCATCGCCGGCGGATCAAGCGGGATGCTTTTCCAGTTCTCGCTCTCGAATAGACTATTGCTGCACCGATTTGCTGCCTCGGACCCTGGCGCATTTCTGAACGATATGGCGGTGGATCCTGAGACTGGCGATGTCTATGTTACAGACTCGGAGTTTCCAACCATATGGAAGGCGTCAGGGAGTAGTGGCGCCACTGTGGACCAGAAGTTGTCGAAGTGGGCAGATTTGAAGGGGAAGGTTCGGTACCAGACAGGGAAGAACGCAAACGGGATTGTGATGACGCCGAATCGGAAGTATTTGTTGATGGCGGATAAGAATGATGATGCGTTGTATCGCATCACGACGAAGGATAAGAAGGTCGACAAGATTTCGACGAGTAGCAAGGTAGGGTATTGACATGTGAAGGGGCTGGCATGTTACTGTATGTACCGGGCTGATATCGGACAGGTTACTTTACCGGATGGACTTCTCTACAATCCGCCGTATTTGTACTCGGTGAATACCGCGGCTGTGGATGTTGTGAAGATCACAGAACCATTTTTGAAGGGAGAAGTGGTGGGAAAAATTAAAAGTTCGCTTATGTTCAAGTCCAGCTCGGCGGATTTCCTGCCTGGGAAGAAAGAGTTGTTGGTGGTAAACTTCCAGGGCGGATCGAAGAAGCCGAAATTGCCGTTTACGGTTGTCCGGATCCCGGTGAAATGGTAATGCGATTGGAAGGATGCATGGGTTGACAGAGAGTCAAGATTTTGTAGACATGTTATTTAGACCTTGCCGATTGGGCTCGGGTGTACAATGGAATACTACTTAAGATAATTTATGTAACTACTTACTTAAGTATGTACTTACTAAGTCAACTCACGCTTTCCTTCCGCTATAGGGTATTTTCACTAACTGCGTAACACTTATCGTGACTGCTGCTGTGTGATGGGTGAATGAGCAGGAACAGGAGGAACTGGGGAGGGCGAGAGGTTAAATAGTCGTATCTTTAGAGCACTGCTCTTATTCTTGCTTCTAGTTTCGCCGACGCTCGCCTTTCTTCGATAATTTAGCCGCAAACGATGTCACCCGTGACCACCCCATCAGTATATAAACCTTCAATTTTCCTCCTCTCTTCCCAAACCTTCTCTATCACCGAAACCTACTTCTTCCACCAGGTACTAACAGGTGTACCAAGAATTTCGGGAATGCCACTAAACTCATACATCGACAATACAACAACTTGCTTCATCTTCATCATAGGATTATGCGCAGCTCTGTACTGCTGCACTGGAAACTGAAGCGGAGCCGGCCATTACCTTAGGATCTACAAGCGAGAAAGTCTGCACGCAAACAGGCTCATACTAATCAAGGGATAATCTGTTAGCCACCGAGGTAACAAGTCTCCCGCAACTCGTTGCGGTAGCGTCTAGTCGGAAGTGGTCGGGGAAAGTCTATCGGTAGTGTGGTGTGGCGGATGGCCCAAGCCTACAAAATAGGCAGGATGCGCGCCGGACGGGGGTAATAACGAGGTGGAACATAAGGTAGCGGCCTTGATTAGGTAGGATGAAGGAAGTGGGTTTTTGAGCTCTGCCCCGGAGTGCCTACCACCTCGAGCAAGGACACGGACAAATGCGATAAAGTAGGAGGTGCGAGGCTAGGAACTACACACGCAAATGTGAAACGGGGACGAGATGAGACAGGGTTGGTTTGGGCTGGGAAGTGGGTGGAAAGTGTGGGTAAGGGGGACCAGTGGTGCTTGGGGCAGCAGTCTGTCGACCTAGAGCTGGTTGTTACCGGGCGGTCCATAGGAACTATGTGTGGCTGCCCGTTACAAGCTCACTGCTGATCGACCTTGCATGATCCCAGCGACTCCACCCTCCCACCCCCAATTTGATCAAACCAGGAGCGAAGAAGGGGTTGCGTTTTTACACAACTTGGCACAATAATGATCGTTATTGATGAAGCATCGTGCTAAATCTATCATATATCTTGTGATATCTAAACTGCTCGTCAAAACCCGAGCATACCCTTCATCCACTCCACCGCTCTATCCACACCCTCCTCTCTCAACGCACTGATTGGAATCAACCCTATTTCCTTCCCATCGTCCCTCTGTGCAGATTTCCCATCCAAATGCTTCTTCAGCGCCCAATACTTATCTTCGGTCCCCTCCAAATCTGCCTTATTCGCGATAACAAACCACGGCTTGGTGCTCATCTTTTTCCTCTTCCTCACCCTCTCCCCAGCCGGTGCTTCGGGCTCCTCGGCATCACGAAGTAGTCCTGCAACACCAGTGTAGGTAACTAAGTCATCCTCGGCCTCTTCGGGAGAGAGCTTATTTTTGAGCTCGGGACTCAATTTCCCACGTGACTCCTTGCTGAGGTAGTCACCACCCATCTCCGCCATCATTCCTTCGCCCTCAAGATTGTCCTCCCCTTGTTCATACGCGATAACCTCGGCCCACAGCGCCTCCAGGTCTGCCACAGGATCAGGCCGGCTCAAATCAAGCACGAATGCAAGAACACGCGCACGTTCGACGTGGCGGAGGAACCCGTGCCCCAGGCCTTTGTTCATGTGTGCGTCTGCAATGAGACCGGGGATATCGGCGATTGTGAACCTGGGTTGGAGCTGCTCTTCTCCTGCTGCAGCGACAGGAATTGACGCCGAGAGGTCTTTTTCGTCCATCACTATTGTTCCGATGTTGGGCGTGAGCGTGGTGAAGGCCCACTCTCCAACTCGCGCTTTTCGGTCAGATACAGCGCGGAGGAAGGAGGATTTCCCAGCGTTAGGGAGCCCGACGAGGCCAACATCGGCGAGGACCTTGAGTTCAAGCTGCAACTTCATTTTCGCGCCTTTGTTTCCTCTGGTTGCAAACTTTGGTCTTCGAAGCTTAGGAGTGACGAAATGAGGATTCCCCAGGCCGCCGGGTGAGCCAGGGACAAGCAGCATCGGTGTCGGCATGGGTTTGTCTAAGTCCAAATATACCTTGGTGGGGTGTGTATGTTTCAACAACTGACTTGCACTCTTATGGTGATGTGTTGGGTACTCCGCCGCCTCAAAGTTTGGATCTCTCAAATTTTCCTTGACGGCTTGTGGGTAATGCATCCACATTTCGTTTCCGCCGTGCCCTATTTCTTTTTCGTCGCCGTCGTTTGGATCATACCGCGATATCTCGCGCACTACCGTCCCCACCGGTACCCGGATAACAACATCTTCCCCTTTCCTACCACCAAGATTGCTTCCCCGCCCGTTAGAACCGTTGCCAGCTTTGATTATACCCTGCCGCCCAAGCTTGTGGAGTGATGTCTCCCCATAAACCGCTTGAATATAGACGCTTCCACCCCACCCGCCAGAACCACCATTGGGTGGGCCATTTGGAACGAACTTTTCGCGGAGGAATGAGACGCAGCCGTGGCCGCCGTCACCAGCTGCAACAATAATAGGTCGGAGATCGGTAAACGGGGCGGAGGTGTAGTCGTGTTGTGGGTGTTCTGGATTTGTAGTGGAGGCAAGTGCTGGGTCGTCGTCGAGTGATTGACGGCACGAACAGGTATTTGTAAAGTTGCGTCGGCGGAGGACGAAGGCTGTCGGCGTTGCATTGTGACTTATGAGTCGTGGGTAGAGGAAGGGTGTGAGAGTAGCGCGCAGAATTGAGCGTAGATGCAATGCGCCTCCCATCTTGTCTGGCTGGGCAGCTGTGAATGAATGGTCGAAGAGAGTAACAACGACTGCTACAGAAATGTTCGGCTGGCCGTAAGAGGAAAACTTAGAGTCACGTGTTACCCGTCTTACCCCACATTCTGCCGCCAACTCACCAGCAGCACCCCCGAGCTCCTTCTTCATCTCCGCATCACCTTATTTCATCACTCCGCCGCTACAATGACCTCTACAGACCCCTTTGACTCGTCTCTGTATGTTTCAGTTTCTATTCCTCGACACCGCCCCGCCCGTCGCCGAGCTAACGACTCTTTAGCGACCTTCTTCGCCGCCTCAACCCCAAAAACACCACCCCGAACCTCACCTCCCTCCTTTCGCTTGTCCCCGACTTAACCGAAGACCTCCTCTCTTCAGTTGATCAACCGCTGCTGCTCGCCCGGTGTGCACAAACATCCCGCGAATATCTCCTCTGCGACTACAACCGTGACGGCGACTCGTACCGGTCTCCATGGAGCAACGAGTACACCCCCGCACTAACGGATGCCACATTCCCATCCGAGAGATTGCGGAAGATGGAGATCGCTGCGAATCAGGCGTTTGATTTTTATAGGGAGCTCTACTACGAGGGTGGTGTTTCGAGCGTCTACTTTTGGAATCTGGATGATGGCTTTGCGGGGGTGGTGTTGTTGAAGAAATGTGGGCACCTTTGCTTTTTCCTCCCGAGATGTGAGGCTGACATGAGTAGCTGTCTCCTCCGGGCCGAAGTCTACCGGAACCTGGGATAGCATCCACGTCTTCGAAGCAATCGACGGCCCGCGCCAATGCCATTATAAGCTCACCAGTACTGTGATCCTAAATATGGTCAGCTCTGGCGAGGAGTTGGGGGAGATGGATCTCTCCGGAAACATGACGCGGCAGGTAGAGAATGATCTTCCCGTTGAGGACACGCCTGCAGGTTCGGAAAGAGATCACATCGCCAATATTGGAAAGTTGGTAGAGGAGATGGAGCTGAAGATGCGGAACCTGCTCCGTAAGTTTCCATTGAATGGTGTGGTCACCCGGTAGCTGACATCTGGCAGAGGAAGTTTACTTCGGCAAGGCAAAGGACGTAGTGGCGGATCTGAGGACTGTCCCAGCATTGAGCCAGACTAGTAGGGATAGGGCTTTTCACAAGGAGATTATCTCGTCAATGTCGAAGCGGTAGAACCCTTTTGGCATCGTTGGAGCAGATACGGATTCGGATTCGGAAGGGGGGGAGGCGACCGAAGCTGGTGATCGGAAGAATGGCGTATAGATGGGATGAGGGGGGCAGATCTGGAGGGTCTGTTGATGATTGAGGGGCATTGCGTGAATACCAGAGGAAACGCTTTGATACATGGAATATTGCATTGATGCTGTTGATACTCTCGTTCGAGAGAGTGCTTGTGACGAAGGAAGATGAGACCAATGCCTCCGGGTACCACCGAAACGTACAGCGCCCCCCACTATCCTGGAACCTAACCATCGTTCACACATCACGTACTGGATATCTTCATATCCGTGATACAATTCTAGAAGGAGCTTGTACTCTCCCAACCGGGCGTTATCAATGCGTACCCTGGGTTCATATACTGTCACTCTGTACCAGATTGTGTGTTTATAGAGAGCGATGCTTCTTCCACAAAATTCCATAGGTAATCCAGATATCGCCAAAGAAACAAACCCCATAATCTTCTCCCACCTCGTATCTCCTTTTATGCCGAAAATAGCCCCCTCAACATAAACTTTACAGCACCCTGCTGCTTTGCTCTCTCCTTTGGATAAATCTTCTTGTGTTTCTTCGAATACTTCGCGAGTGCCCGAACATCCGCAAACTTCTTCAATGTCGTCTTCTCCCCACGCTGGACTTCACGATTGTACTGCATCAGATCAAAGATATTGATATTGATTGGAGCCAGAGCCTAGCACACACTCAGCCTACCTATTACCTACCATCCCCGGAAAACACACATAACATAATAACATACCTTCTTAGCCTTGGTAAGACTCTCTGGGACCGGTGTAATTCCGACCACATCGCACAGACGCCGCCAGTCCGCAATTGATCCCCCGAAGGCGGAATTGAATTCCGCCTCGAACGCGGTGTGGAACCTGCGACGTGCGTCTTCATATTCGGACGGTTCGCGCCACTGCTGGTGTCTGCGGAGACGCTGGAATTCGGCGGCGGCGGAACGGTGGCGGTCGTAGTCGAAGGACGGGAAAGTGGCGAAGAAGGCGTCGATTGGGGTGGTGGTGATTTCGATGCCGCCGAGGCGTGAAGTGAGGGAGTCTACGGAGGACATTGTGTGCAGCAGAGCGAGGGCTGGAGAAAAGCTTCAGTATGTTGAGTATGAGATTAGGTCCAGCTCAAGGATATAGAACGTCTGAATAGTGACAGGAAGAACTAGAGACCAACAAAAAGTTCAATGAAGCCTAGACCTTCTGGGGTGATGACGCACTGTTACACATGCGGTGAGACGAGGAATTGCCCCACTGGTTTGACCCTTACTGACGAGATATCAACGTCTCGAGTCACACGGCAGAGACGGACGTTCTTTGCAACGAGGATATCAGGCGAGTGAAACGGAAGGAAGAAATCTATTCGGTGATGAAGGACTTCAGGAGAAGAAAAAGAAACTCATATCAACCCTATCCCAGCTGGGTGGAACCACTTAAAACGCACGCAATCAAGGCTGTCCACGCATCTACCCGTTAAATGTGAGCTCGCATTTTATCCCGTTACCACTCTATCTGGAGAATTGATGGAATGCAGATAACCTGGATCCTGGAAACGGTTCCTGACATGGCATGACTGATCCAATATGATACCTCACTGCCATTCCAGACGGACCAGCCAGGTTTGTCTCGTCCTTCCCTCAAATATGACATAAAATCGTGGCTTTGCCTATCAAGAGTCCGCGCACGGGCCTACCTGCTTATCGATGAAGGGGAATGACCCCGCAGATCGATGACACATGCTTCATTCTATTGTTTCATGGTTGATCGCGCCTAGTTTTAGATATCTAAACAGCATTACTCGTCATCTAACGTATTTGGACATAAATGACACCGTCTGCATCGACATCTACTCCCTTCCACTTCATACTACATCCTAGCTCCCCAACCGATGTCCCTGACCCCTGTGCCTCCACCCCTCCGTCGCTCTTCCGAATACGCCCGTTGCACCGCCTTCTCCACCAACCCTAACCGGCCCGGCAGCGGGGACGTTCCTCAGGGGGGGCGGCGCAGCTCTCTCAGCGCTCTCAAACCACCTCTCCACCATATCGCTTGGGCCCTTCAACCAGTTCGTTCCACCGCCATGTCTGGGCCAGATCTCAGTTAAAAAGAGGTACGCATGAGCGGCAACCAATCCCGTCAAATCCAGAAAGATATTCCCTCCTTGGACCAACGTCATGAGTAGCATTATCCAGGGGAGGAATTTGACGGGAAAAGTGGCAATGAAGAAGTTGACCCGGCCTCCAGCATCTTCGAACGCGGTCCAGTAGTATGCGAGCGCGAGGATGAGGGGCGAACAGAAGGCCATCCCTTGCACGATAAAAGTGTTGAGGATAAGTATTACGGAGCAAACGAAGATGAGGAAGACTGTGAAATCACCCTTGCGGGCAAGACGAAGGCGCTCGCAGTCGGAGGCGTATTTGTACACTGCAACAGTCAGCATCACTATCACTCTCTTCCAGTAGCGCGAAACGCACAAAAAAATGGATCCATCAGTACCCCCTACACCCACTATCAGCCTCGCGATACACCACGAACCCCGGAAGTCTTACCAGCCCCCGCGAACTGAGCAGAAACGACGTGACCAGGCGCCATAACTGCAATCGTTGCATAGAAAAGACCATCTGGGGAATATAAATGAAGTGCATCGGGTTGACAAGACGGAGGACATGCGAGGAAAAGGAAACGATCAATGTTACCCCCGCCAGAGCTCTGTTTGAGGTTAGCACGACATAGAACACATAAAAATGGGTGTGGGAATAGGTATGCCTTGCTACAGGCGGTGCATCGCGGAGAACTTGTCCTATATCTGCCATCGTGATAGGATTCCGATCGTTGATGGTGATGTCGGGGAAGAAGAGCGGTAGTGAATGTAGAAGGTGAGGTGTTCAGTTCGAGTTGCATCATAGCCGTCAATGCTTCTCACGTGATGCCAAGCGCCCGTGTCAACCACACGTCTCTCTCGCGCTCCAGCCAGCATCGCCATTACCCCCAATATGTCCTCCTCCCTTGCCGAATACCTCGCAAAGAACTACCTCACAGCCGACGCGCCAAAAAAGAAACCCTCCAAGAAGCGGAAGCGCAAAGAAACCTCGGCCCCTAGTGGTGTTGTGATCGCCGACGATGACGCTCCTGCCTGGGAAGACACCAATGCCAATAACTCCGACGACGATGATGCGCCCACCGTCCTCGGTGGTGTGACGAAGTCCTTCAAGAAAGCTACCACATCGAACTGGAAAACCGTTGCAGAAGCCGCAGAGACCGCTGCCGCGGACGCGATCCTTGCCTCAAACACGGACGGGCGGCCGGAGGATGACGCACCAACTATCGCCGACGACACCTCCGTGATCAAGATGAGCTCGGGCGCGCACGCAGGACTACAAACTGGCGAACAAGTAGCGGCACAACTTGCTGCTGCGAAGGAAGCAGAGCGGCGACGGTTCATAGCCGCCGACCCTGCAGAGATCGGAAAGGGACAGGAAACAATCTACCGAGACGCGTCGGGACGGATCATCAACATTGCGATGCAACGTGCTGAAGCTCGAAAAAAGATCCAGGAAGAAGAGGAGAAGGCCTTAAGGGAGAAGGAGCTACAGAAGGGTGATGTCCAGCGCCTGCGAGCCTCTGAACGGTCAAAACAATTGCAGGATGCGAAATACATGACGCTTTCACGCTACGCAGATGATAAGGAGTTGAACGAGGAACTGAAGGAGCAAGAGAGGTGGAATGATCCTGCCGCAGCGTTTTTGACGAAGAAAAAGGGTGGGGGTAGGAGTAAGACTGGACGTCCAGTGTATCAGGGTGCTGCGGCGCCGAATAGGTTTGGAATTAGACCTGGACACAAATGGGATAGTGTCGACCGAGGAAATGGGTTTGAGTCCAAGTGGTTTCAAGCGCAGAACAAAAAGAGGGAGATGACCCAGAGGAGATATGAGACACAGATGGATCTCGACTAGCGATTATTCCAACAAGGTGCCTCTTGTTGTTTCGGTTTATTACACGGCGTTGGGGTGTATACTAGCTTATTTGAACAGAGCAAAACTTCATTTATGATACGATACAGGGAATATAAGTCAAAAGAAGCAACGTAAGCTTAATGTGCCTCATTGAATGCTTGAACAGCGATGCTGAGAACCATTTTCGTCGAACCCTGCTAGGCTGTAGGCTGAAGGTAATCCTTTGATATCTGAAGAGTAGGCATCGCCTCGCTTGATTGATAAATCATTTATCAATAGGATGGCTATCCAAATGAGGTACTAGAGGTCGTTGAGTGTTTGTCTTCCATCAAAATCTTGATAGAGACAACAAACTGAGTTTACAGTTCCAGGAGAGACCAGATAAGGGGCGTATGGGTTGGAGGTCGTGCATAAAGGTTGCCCTAGTATTTGCCATAGTTGATCTCATTTCTACATAAAGTTCAGATAATCAATGTTGTGAGATATTGCGGAGTTCAAATGTCAGAATGGGGTGAATGGTGACCTCCCCCCTCCCCGGCCATATTGTCTTATTGGCCTGAGGTAGGGGCGCAGGAACCCTCGCGTCACAGGCAGGTCATCACCGTATCTTTATTAACATCGTACGTCAACCTCGACAACGACGCAGTCAATCCGCGTTCTCCCGTTCGCGTGCAGCAGAGTTTGGGGGTCCCCAGATCACATAGGTAGGAGACTAATTCCAACGACGTACAATCCGGAGCGCGCCCCTGGGTGGTTGGCTCCCCACAAGATAATAGGACTTAATGTAGGCGACGAATTCCCGTGAAATGGTACATACACTAGGTGTGCGGTGGGAATGAATAACCCCAACCCTCACCCTTAGCCCTATGCCCTACCAAACTGAACACCATGAATTCTTCGACTAGGAAAATCCCAAGTGTTCAGAACGATGCGAGACTTGCTCATTCCAAAAAACTTGTAAGTCAACATGACATGATTGAGCTTGCTAAGCCAGCCGCCAGCTAGTTTACGAGCGCGGCCCAAACATAGCCGTCTCTTCCATCAGTTATTGACACTAGTTGTTCAAAACCATTTTGAGGAACGAGCTTGCGATAAAAAAACTCTAGGAATGAGATCACCTCAGGCTCTAGATATCGTTAGTGCTCGACGCCGTGTTGGTGGACTGTTGTCGAGACAAAAAATCTATACGGAGTTATCAAACCATGCTCATAGATGCTAGATAAATTGTTGCTTGCTATTATTTACCACCAAGTCAAAAAGTAAGCGTCCCTAATAATATTGTCACAAGTGAAACTATTGACATGCAATAGTATGAAAACTTTAAAATCAAAAGGCAATGTAGAAATGAAGAGCCTAAGATGGGAATGATGAGGTGTCGAAGAAGGAGCGAAGTCAGGGAGAATAAGATGGCAATTTATGGGAATGATCTGGGGAGCTTTATGCCTAAAATTTTGTGCCCTGAGAGCGGCGAAAATGTCACAGAATCTGGAAACGTGCGTGCCTCAGCCTTTTCGCCGATCAGGCGCAGCCCTAATCGTTCTCCTGGGTCGTTAGCGCCAAGTCATCTTAACCTTCAAAACTATAAACACCCTTCTCTCCTCCTCTCCTCTTAGATTCACCCCTTCCGACATTCTACATCGGTATGTCTGCCCTTCGTCCTCACATTCCGACTTGATGAATCTTTTGCTAATTTCCTTCAGTCACAGACTACTGGAGCTGCGCACATGTTCTCTACAACCAAGATAAACAAGGATGGCATCGAAAGACCAGAAATCCCAGAGATTGAAGGAAATTCTACATTCCCGAGTAGTAATAGCGGCAGTAACATATTTAGGCGGTCAAAAGTACTGTCCCTCAATATATTTGGTGAATTTCATACAGGAATCAGCCAGTATATTCCGACCCCTCAGTATATTCTTAAATAGGTAAGTAGCTATGAATTGCAGGGCTGTAGATTAATTATTTATCCACCACCGCTGCCGGGCTGGACTGGGTCGCTCCACCCCCCTCGACCGCTGGAACCGCTATAAGCACTTCAATAAACGTTCCGAGACGGCCGTGCACCGACCCTCGAGCGGCACCCAGCTCCAGCAACGCCAAACTTGCGGCCGAGACCTAGCCCGTACCTCCAACTAGTATCAGTACCACTCACCGGCCCCAGGCTCCAATAGTATCTGACGCCGTATTGGTGAACCGTTCTCGAAAGCAAGCAGTGCAGAATTTTCAAACAACGCTTACAGATTCTGGATATATTCTTGCCTATTACTACTTAAGTACTTTATTTGCCGAATAATTTATCAATTATCGATTGTTGCGCTCACAAATTAGCCGCCAGTCGAGGATACAGAGCAAGCTTCCGAGTTACGATAAACTCAGGGAGCGCGGTCGATTACCGGCCTGCTCTCGTTCCCGGGTTACCGAAACTAAAGTTGTCGTGGATTCAGACTGCTGGCATGGTGATACACGATGCGGTTGTAGGGTTGATGGGCGATGTAGAGATGAAAAGTGATGGCGCGTCGAAGAGAAAGGGGGAGGGTTAGAGAGAAAGATATTAATTTATAGGAATGTGTTGGGCAGCATTAGTTCTTTACAACTAGCCTTACTAACCTGGGTGCGGATGGACCCGAAGGACCAGACAACCTGAGGATACAGGGGACTGTCTCGCAGATACCGGAGAGCACGACTATCCAAAATGCCACCAGGTTACTTGCGGAACCTGAAGTGCCCAGCCGCGGGTTAATAGTGATACAGTACCTGCATAAGTAGATGCACCAGGCTTTCTACGAGGTCGACATGACTCGAGGGTGTCTAGTCATCGTGGACATTTAACCTGCATGCAGTACCTTGACAACGGGTGCCGCGGTGTCTAACTTCACACCGGTGTACTTAGGTTGTTTGGCTTACCGGAACTAGGTGTAATTCACACCTACGAAATAAGTAGTAGCGAGAATGTGTGGGTGCCTGACTCCAAGAGGACGAGAAGACAAAATACGGCTGAACGATCTTCACACAGTGTTCCTTAGGATCTAGGTGGGGGAAGATCCCATGCAGGGTGAATTTTGGCGAGGGTGGTGAGGCAGCGGGCAGAGTGCAATCGGGGGAAGGGTGAACGGGGGAGAGGGGGGTGGGGAAGTATGAGCCGGCGGGTGCAAATGAGTAGAGTGTAAGTGTAGGAAGTGGATGCGTAGGAACGTGGGTTAGGTTGTCATATATTATACTAGGTATGGTGGCGGCTTCGCCGCCCCCTTCGGTAAAAAGAATCCTAAACCCCAAAACCCATAATATCCAGCCAGCTGAGAGCCAGCCCATCAAGATTGCGTCCAGCCAGCGCAGAGTTAGCCCATCCAGATTACGTCCAGCCAGCCGAGAGCCAGCCCGTACAGCCAGCCAAGAGCTAGCCCATCCAGATTGCGTCCAGCCAGCTGAGAGCCAGCCTGTGCAGATCGCATCCAGCTAGCCAAGAACCATCTCAGAGTGACTATGTCAGGGTTTTCTAGATCGTTTTCAGCCGGCCAAAAGTCAGCCCGTCCAAATCATATTCAGTTGACCAAAAGTCAGCTCATTCAGATCATCTCAAGCTGGCCAAGAGCCAGCCTATCTTGACCATGTCCAGCCAGCAGAGAGCTAGCCTGTCCAGATCGTATCTAGCGAGCCGAAAGTCAGCCCATCTCAATTGTCTCTAGTCTGTAGATAACCAGACTATCCAGAGCACGTCCACCCATCTCGATCGTCTCCAGAAATTCGAGAGCCAGCCCATCCAGATCACATCTAGCCAGCCAAACCCGTCCAAATTGTATCCCGCCAGTAGAGAGCAAGCCCGTCTCGATCAGCTCCAGACATTCGAGAGCCAGCCTGTCCAGATCGCGTCCAACTACCAGAGGGCCAGCTCATCCAGATCATATATAGCCAGCCGGGAGCCAGCCCGTCCAGATCGCATCTAGCCAATGCGTCTAGATCGTTTCCAGCAAGTTGAGAGCCAGCCCACCCAGATTGCGTCTAGCCAGCTTGGATTGCTGACCAATAGCAGTTGTGAGAGCCACACTCAAGCAAAGCGCCACGGTTCACTAATCATGACCGAAAAAGACCCATCTGCCAACCAATGAGCATTCTGTAATTTGCCACAGTAAGATGGTACGTACCACCATCAACCAATGAGAATGCTTCGAGCAGACAAACCAAGTGTATAACTATTAGATTACAACTTTCCAAAATAACCTCTGCCGTCTCAAAGGTTGTATCCTAAATATTGCACTGAGAATACGCAGGTACGAATATTTTAGCACCTTCAGACCACAGTTACCAGTGCATGCAGGTAGTGATAGCACATATCGGTGTTGGTGAAAGAGCTCAATTGAGCCAAATAACTAACGATGAATGATTAGAAATCGGTCAGCCCGTATCCTATATCACAGCTAAAGTTTAGTCCTCCGAGATCCCGTCGTCTGGACCATCTCCTTCTGTCCAGACAAGCTACATCCGCCTGGATACAAAGCTTATTACATTCTACACCAGTCAAAATCCATTGAAATGCCACGTATAACCCTGCAGAAGACCCCATTCGGACTCTGTTACAAGTGTACCTTTGCCTTATCTACCTACACACCTCCCAGTACAGCCCTGTTAACTATGGCCATGTTACTGTTTTCAAAAAGTCAAAACCTATGAGTCAGACCACCTCATCCACCTCTTTATATCTTCCACCCCTCTCCTCCCCACAACACTAAAACACTATGACACCACTCACCACCATCCTAAAAGTCTGCGTTTTCTCCGGCTCGCGCCCAGGCATCAACCCCGCCTTCATCTCTTCCGCCAGCTCACTAGCGCACATACTACACGAAAAATCCTGGGGCCTTATCTACGGCGGCGGCACAGCCGGGCTAATGGGTGCATGCGCGAAGACACTACACCAGCTCGGTGGCGATGTGCATGGGATCCGCGTGAAAGCTTTGATCCAGGCCGAAGGCGATGATTGTGGGCGGAGTACTGTCTGCGAGAGTATGCATGAGCGGAAGGCGGTTATGGCCAGGGAGAGTAATGCATTTGTTGCGTTGCCAGGCGGGTTTGGGACGCTGGATGAGTTGGTGGAGATTATTACTTGGGTATGTGTGCTTATGAGCCCTCACCCCCACCCAGGGAGAGATGATGGTTGATGAGGGGGAACAGAGTCAGATTGGGATGCATAATAAACCCATTGTGGTTTTCAATGTAGAGGGGTTCTTTGATGCGTTTCTTGGGATGGTAGAGGGGTTTGTGGAGCAAGGGTTTGTGGAGGAGGGGATGAGGGGGATTGTTAAGGAGGTCAAGACGGCAGAAGAAGTTGTAAAGGCGATTGAGGAGTATACGCCGCCAGAAGGGAGGATGAAGTTGGAGTGGGGGCAGGAAAAATAAGATGTGGAGAATGAGAAATGAAACGTGCGGATTGTCTTTCCGAACAACTAACTCTCGCACTGCGCAGTCAACTTTAACGGCTCCTCTCAGTTCAAGAACGTTGTTTGAACATCAATAGATTCATGGTTACGATGTGGAAACCAACCGGAAGGCTTGAAAGCTGCTGAATTGAGTCTGTTGAGTGAACCCGCATGCAGCCCAACAAAGTGCTCACAGTTCTCTTAACAGATATACAGCATTTCCATCGCATCTTCCTCTTGCCTGCGGGTTTTCTGCGGAGAATCACCCCCACAGTGTTGCAAACCTGCTGGTTTACTGTCAACTGGGTGGATCCGTCTTTTTGCAGTTGACGCAGGGTGCATAGATTACCACCGTGGATACGCTACAGCCATTTACCTAGTTTCCGAACTTGCTAGGTTTCAATACGAGCCTAAGATTTCAAGGCAAATAGAATTGTTATATAAGATATGCAAGCTGCACGACCGACCAAAAAAGACCGATCCTACAGTATTCTCCCCAACAATGAAAATCGTGACTTACACTAACATGCTTAGTATCCTGCAGCACCGAACCGGACTTTAGGATCTGCAGATCCATAGTTCTTAGCGCTCCCGGCGGCAGGTCAATCGTGGGTCTCAAATTCACACCTTCACCGTTTCCTTGTCGATGCTGTGATCGATGCTGTGAAGCAGTAGGTGCATTGTAGATTATGTACCTACCACCCATGTGCGTTACGGTGGACTCCATCAAGATAATATAACCGGATTCAAGAATTCGCCTTCTATTTGGGGCCCGCAACCCACGGACAAGCCCGGGCCTTCGGCGGCTAGATCAGGTAGATCGGCACGACAATGCCAAAAATAACTCATCGCACTAAATTCCTGTACCACACTTAATCCCTTCCTATGAAGCATATTTGGCTAGAGCTCTTCCTATTGGTGCAGCTGTGAGACAGCAGTAGTCCCGCGCTTGTGTTGGGTTGATGGTGTAAAATCGCCAGAGAAGATAACTTGTGCAGCGTATCGGCTTGATCCCAGACATTGGCGGAGATTTGCCAACACTACCTCGACAAGTGCCCATGATCTCCACTGTGGTCGGATCCAGCCCAAGAAAATCAGAAGGCATGAAATCCATTTATAGCAGTCTTCCGGCGTCCAATCAAAAGAAGATATGTACTCTCTGTATGATCTTACGGTTTATCCGGAAGCTACAACGTAGGGATGACAGGCTGAATCACATCCAGGTTTAAGGCTTCCTACACTATTCATTAGCTCAGGTTCTCGTATTAACCATCCCTTTAACCCTTTCTAAGGCAAGGTTCAGGCTAACCGCGACTAGCCCAAGGGCCTGCCGTTGTGAAACTTGAAGACCTAGAAAGGGCACTTGTACTGTATCGTGTCAGATTTCCTACAAAACTACACTCTCGGTTGGAGAATGATGTACTCGTACAAGCGCTTGACATTTACCATGTCTATTTGGCGAGTCTATACTTTTAGCTCCCTCGCGGGCTGTCCTACCGCTGGGCGGGGGTCCGTCTAAACGTTCGCTCGTGGTGCAGCCGTCAGAGGCTGTGCATTGTACAGGAACGATCTATACACTGCGCGAGTTGACGTCTGTAGTCCATAGCGCAGGATTGCCTCCCTTCACATGGTGCCCATACTGAGGTTTTGGAGGTGTAATGGAACAGGTGAAGGTCAAATGCCCACGGGGCAAGGGCAAGTGAAAGGAAGGAGGAAGGAAGGAAGGAAGGAAGGAAAGATAGTTGACTAGCGGTTTGACAATGAACTGCCATGCTACCGGAAAAGGAACTGCGAGTGACTGCAAATGACCCGTGCTTAATAAACGCGCTAACGGCTAACCGAAACGCGTCACGTCAACCCGTCATAATACAATAACTACAATGCCGCCTTTGAAACGCCATCCGAACGAACCTCTCCTCCGCTTTCGCCGCGAGCTCAATGGCACAAAGTACAAGTTTAAGCCTCCTCAACCACCTATGCTTCCCCGCCACAGAATCGACAACCTCGAGCCTACCCTAAACATTCGCCTCTACACGGTTATACGTTTAACCCGCTTGTACTTAGCGTACCGCTGACACCCCGTAGATCCTAGGAGAACAGACCACCTATCCGCACCACCTTATCACCCTCCGAAAACTCCCTTCTTCAGTCTTACTTGCGACGTCTGGCCTCCCGGTTCACTTCTCATCCCCAACATATTTCAGCCATCTCGATCTCCCCGCCGCAGAAATCACCTACTGGTCCCTCTCCCCCTCCCTCCAACTAACAATCGCACATACAACGCAACATCGAGCGCCAGAACACTCTCATGATCTACAGCTTGCCTACACCGCATGGCAAAACTCTTGTTCGCAGCCGCTACAGGTGTTGGCATGGAGTCAGCGCTATTGGTCTCCGAGGTTGCGAGCCGACTTTCCACCAGACGAGTTGCCGATTACGTTTGAATTCCGTGCTGGCGGACAGAGTGTACAGACAGAGAGTATCATCCCAATGGCAGAAGAAGGGATAAATGTGTGTTTTGCAGGCGTGGCAGTGGGGGAGGAGTCGACGGTTAAGATGCTCCACGCAGGCGTATTATACTTGTACGAACCCTGTGCTGGATCGCTTCCTGCACTCTCGGACACCGCAGCATGGCGGACTTTACGACCAGGAAGCGACATTACCGTCGCCTACGATCCCACCGATACCGGTGTCGTCACCTCTCCCCGAGTCCGGACCTGCGATCTACGAGTTCTCGCGAAACAGTTTCTTGGAGTGTGCCATAAGATTCCAGAGCTCAAGGACGGGAAGCAACCCGTCTTTTCGGGGTTGCGATGCGTCCTCCTCCCCACCAAGCGGGTTGCGCGGACCAAGCCCGGTGCATTTGGGGTGCACGCAAAGACCTTGATCGCGTTTGGCGCCGCAGAGATGGTAACGGACATGTATCATCTCTTGGTGTTTTCGCTGCAGCTGCCATGTCCGGGAAGACATCCGAGGGTGCAGGTTGCTATTGCCAAAGCTTATGGAGGACTACAAGGAAAAGAGGCATTCACGATAGCGCTCAGAAAATGTGGGATCTACGTTGCCGCGCAGGGACACGATTGTGAGAAGGGATGTTCAAACGACGAGGTGGGAGTGAGGAAGACTTTTGAACTTGGCGCCACTGGGCTGAACGAGATTAGGTGTGAGGGGCTGGGAATCACGATTGAAGGGTGGGGCGGTGAGATTGCGAGGGCGCCTGGAGAGCAGGAAGCGGCGAGAAGGGTTTGGGAGGTGGAGAGAACCATTGAAAGAATGAGGATGGGTGTGTCATTTCCGGATTAATCTCCGCTGCCGCGGTTCGGTTAAGAGGCGTTTGCTGCACGGTTTTGGTGTAAGGCGTTCTTGGCAGAGTGATACCAGAGTTTTAGATACTGTACCAAAAAAACCCCGTTTATTAATGCCGAATTAGTTCTGCTAGATTCTCTGTAAATGTACACATTGGTTCAACTTGTGGGGTATTTCGGAATTTGTAACAATCTAAATTGTATTGAATGCTGGATCAATGTTACAGCAATGTAGCAGTAGGGATACATTGAAATGTTCCACTAATACTACATTGAATCTACATTGATCTCACATTTAGAACAATGCACATTGATGGAAATATGGCAGTCATACACATCGGCAAAAGTGCAAATCGACTATAGACTGCGCTACGCGCAGCTCATAGCAAGCTTCCTGTGGACCCCTGCACGACGCGCAGTCTATAGTCATCTATAGCTGATTCATAGAGATGTGTGCGTGGGCCTATGGAACTATATACGGCTGGCGGCCGGAGATGGACCTATACCAGTCTTCACTGCCTGCAGTCTTCCCTGCTATACTGGTACTGTACACTATCGCTGAGAGTCCGCTTGAGAGCTTGCTTGAGAGCCTGCTTGAGAGCCTGCTTGAAAGCCACTTTGAAAGGCTGCTTGAGAGCCTTCTTGAGAGAGCCTCGCATCGGGAGGAGTAGAGTTTTCCATGTGAAGCTTTTGGCCAATGGAAAACTCTGAGTTTGTGGAAGCTCTGGCTAATAGACTCAGGCTCTATATCTGTGGAAGCTTCGATGCTGATGTTGACGTAGCCAACCTACTTGTCTAAGTGCTTCTAGTACTGTAATCACCATCACCATCACCATCGCTATCATCATCATAGCCATCACCATCGCCATCATCACCATCAGCCCCAGACCGAATGCGCAC
>Ga0307515_10004355_pt1 | contig 29358 bp, 14 predicted proteins | sample 17_EM_MG_FD_194513 | JGI IMG/M metagenome (GOLD analysis project Ga0307515, IMG submission 194513) | Populus trichocarpa ectomycorrhiza microbial communities from riparian zone in the Pacific Northwest, United States - 17_EM | ecosystem: Host-associated > Plants > Roots > Unclassified | place... | reverse complement strand
GCGTCTGGTCGCTAGGAATGTCTTAAATACAACACCACCAATAATGAACGAGCGAACTTGGAGGAACTTGTCGTCTAAAAAATGGTGCTTTCACTCCTCACACCGTTTGATGATTGGTGAAACACAAATGGTTATAAGTTTTGTGAAGAATTTATCTTCCATCCATCCATCCATCCATGTGGACCACCAATTCACGCCTTTAAGTGGCCTTTTGCATTGATTTCATTACATTTATAATTAGGAGTACTCATGAATTATTACTCTAGGGTTTGGTAGTGATGTCATGCTCACCGTTTCACATAAACATGAGCAGGTGATGGTATTTTAATAACGGTTATTTTTAAAATATTTTATGTAAAAATATATTAAAATTATATTTTTTATTTTTTAAATTTTTTTATATCAACATATCAAAACAAACTAAAAATATCAAAAAAAATTAATTTAAAACAAAAAAATAAAAAAAATTCAAATGTTTTTAAAAACGTTTTCAAAATACAAAAACAAATAAGCTCAAGAAGTCATATGGTGGACAAATCAAACCCAAAACCCACTCTGGGGTGTGACTAGATAATTTACTCGCGCTTTGCCATGGGTTAGATATTTTGTTTTCAAAAAATAAATTATATACACAGGTTTTTTCAACGCGTTTTTGCAGCTAAAAAAATTTAAGTAAAAATAAAAAAATTTATGCATACATGTAATCAAATAAATTGAGAACTATGTATGTCAATTAATTAAAAAAACATAAATGATAAGATAATTGTAGATTAAGATATTTAATATAGCAAGACGAGACATTTACCTGGTTGTGTTTGCTAAATTTATTTATTAAAATATTTTTAATAAATAAGAAGAGATGAAGATATTTAATAAACCAATTCCTATTTTTTACATAGGAAAGAGAAAGTCACACAAAAAATAAGAAGAGAGAAAATCATGTGACCTAAACATTTTTTTTACATCAATTTTTTTATTCGACCAGCAACATAGTATAGGCTAGTAAACTAGTAAATATTACATTTACCAATCCCTATTTTTTACATAGGAGAGAGAAAGTCACACAAAAAATAGCAAGAAGAGAGAAAATCATTGGTTTGACCACTTGTAGATGACAAAACTTGTTGTTCTTGATGTCAATGAGTTTTATTTGACAAGAAAAATATAATGATGGTGGATTTGTTTTTCTCTAAACATCCCTCAATGTTTTAATTATGTTTATTGATTTTGATTGTTTTAAGTGTTTTGGGGTGTTTTAAGATTAGCAGTAGTTTAAGGAGGTTTTATAGTATTTTTAAGGTGTTTTTAGATTAAATTGGATTGAAAAAGGATTTCAACAAGAAAACCTCTCCTCTTGTGTTTTTAGTCACCGTATCATTTAATTGATTTTTATACTACAATAACTAATTAAATAGTTTCAAGGAATTATAAAAATTAAATTATAAATAACTCTTATTTCTGTATTATTTAATGAATAATTAATTTAATTTTGTTTCCATAGGTGTGCATGGCTTGACTTTCTTCTTCTTCTAATTTCAGCTTTAAATATTGAGTTTTTATTGAATTTATTTTTTTAATTTCATCATGTAATATTTGTTTGATTTTAAAATTGTTTTTTCTATATATATATATCACTAAATTAAAAAAAAAATATTAAACCTAGAAGAGTATCCAGATCAGAAGTAAAGCAAGATCATCTAAATTAACTAGTATCAATAAAGGTAATTTTAATTATTATTTTTTCTGATAGTAAAATAAACTATCCTTAACATGTAACCTTTTTTTTTTACAACAAACACACTCACAAGCGATTTACTGTACTTTTTCTGTACTTGCAACTTCCAAGTTATAACGGTCATGCTAGGGTTTCCATAAACCATCCTTAATAATGATCCCATTATATTTTTTGACGAGGAAGTTCTATAAACTTGTCGTGTAAAAATCCACGAGACATATGTGACCACCACCACCACCTACCGCTGCTCAAATAATGAATGCAAATGATAGAAGCTTGTGAGGCCTATATTATTTTATGGCTGAATTATACCATCACCATGAGAGGAGTTTCTCCCCAAACCAAACCTTGACTTTCACATGATACATACGCTGTCCAATTTCGCTCCCCTTTCCTGGGATTGTCCGTTGAAATAAATTTAAATGGTTCCTAAGTTTGTTTCAATATCGGTACGAGGCGATTAAAACTATGGTTCCTTGCCGTGAAACCTATGTTTTCTATTGACACTACTAATGAATTAATCTAGCTAGCAACCACGTAAAAGCCTCCGAATGAAGAGAAGGCACGACGAAAAGTTGCACAAAGCACATCCACTTCCCCTGACTCTTGTATTCGCGGCATGGCCTTGACCTTTGATGATCTGAGCTATGGACATTGAGAACCGGAAGTCAAAAACTAGTAGAATTCGCGAGTGGTTTAAGAGAAAGAACAAGAGAGCCGACGCATATCAATGGAATGAAGTTTCAGGTCAATTACATCCCCCCCCCCCCTCCCTATTTTTCAATTTCTTTTTAAATAATGTTTACTGCATTTTGTTGCAGATGACAGTGAGGACGATAGCCTGGATGATGACCTCGTTAGATCGTTGGAGATAGATCCATGCATCTTTACCAATGAATTGAGGTAATTGATGTTTTTATAAACGCTGTTCTGGCAGAAGATACACCCAAAAAAAACCTGCTTCAGCTTCCATCTCACAAATGTGTATGTTATGCTTGTCAGAATCTTTGTGGGTACATGGAATGTTGCCGGAAGATCTCCTGTTGGAAGCTTAGCCGTAGATGTGAATGAATGGCTAAATCTCAGGGATGCGGCTGATATGTATGTTCTAGGGTAGGTAATACTTTGAAGGTTAATTACTCGTTAAATCACAAGGATGCATCTGACAACGGGAGCTTCTCTTACTACGTGCAGGTTTCAAGAGATTGTGCCTTTGAAAACCAAAAACGTGATAGGAGTAGAAGACCCAACTGAAGCAACAAACTGGAACTTGCTCATCGGAAAAACTCTGAACGACAAGTATGGATGCCCCTGGTTGACCCCCATGTTGAATCCAATCTCAAGTGAAAACTATCATTTTGTTAGGTTCCCCGGTTTCGGAAGGAGGGCAAGTTTTAGCGGCCATTCTGGATTTACAGGGCCGGAGCTATCAAAGGCACAGCATGAAGGGGAGGCATATGGGGGCAGCAAATATAAGCTAATGGCAAGCAAGAAGATGGTTGGAGTGTTTATAAGTGTATGGATGAAGAAGGAATTTCTCACAAAGTACTGCATTTCAGATGTTAAGGTTTCTTCCGTGGCTTGTGGCATCATGGGATACTTGGGGAATAAAGGTTCAGTTTCAGTTAGTATGTCTATTGAAGGAACCAGCTTTTGCTTCATTGCTGCTCACTTGGCTTCCGGCGAGAAGAGAGGTGATGAAGGCAGGAGGAATCACCAAGTCTCAGAGATTTTCAGAAGAACTTCATTCCCCCGTTCTTCTGAAGATGATGACAATCCTCATCCTATCACCATCCTAGGACACGAGTAAGTGGTCCTCAAACTATCTATTTATACAAGTAGAAATAGTAATACTAGCAACATGATTCTTAAATGGTAACCAACAATTTAGACTGTAGGGGAGAAATTTTCATAGACTCGCTTGCTTTCATGCTGCCAAGCCATTACAGATCTCAGACCACGCAAGATTCAATTTATCAAACAAGATCCCACCAAGTCTAACAATCTCACATAGTGAAATTTCTGAAAACTTCATCCCTAGTATATCCAATTTCTAGCATCTGGTTAAAATTCCATGGAATACTAGCGTTTGGCCATGTTCAATTTCCTAAATCCAAACCAGTATCAAAATCTATAGGATGTGAAAGTTGCCCAAAGTAATTGCTGTAAGAGAACGGCAGGTATGAACCTAAATGTCGTTTATTTGAATAAAAGTTGATCGGTATATATGCAAGGTTCATCTGAACAAAATAAAATGCCATATTAAGCAGTCGTATATTCTGGTTCGGAGATCTCAACTATCGGCTGTACCAAGACAACATTTTGGCCAAGGAATTCATAAAGAAGCAAGATTGGAAAGCATTGCAGGAATTTGATCAGCTCCGAAAGGAACTGGAAGATGGAGGAGTGTTCGAAGGTTGGAGAGAAGGGAACATAGAATTCGCACCAACATACAAATACTCCTCGGCAAATTGCAATCGGTACACAGCTGGCCTGCCAGGCAGATCAGGAGAGAAGCAAAGAACTCCAGCATGGTACGTCAGTGAACCACAGTTGTGTTGAATTGTTATTTACCGTAAGTAGCCATCACAAGGCCAATATGAGTCCTCTGGCCTAGAGGGAACTAACCTTGCACTGTACATCATACAAATTACCTTCAGCTAAAATAACGCCTAAATCTGGCGACAGGTGTGACAGAATACTGTGGTATGGAAAAGGAGTGAGGCAACTTTCCTATTTTCGAAGTGAAAGCAAGTTCTCTGACCACCGGCCAGTTTCTGCACTCTTTTCTATACCAATAGAAGTCATGAAGGTTACCAATCCGAGAAAGGTTTTTCCTACAGGCACCTTTCTGCCCATGCCTTCCGGGAAACTGGTAAGTTCTGGCTGTGTTGTTTAAGGCAAAATTCTGACGTAATTTATATGTGAAAATGAAACAAGTTCGTTGCCATAGGTCATCAACTCATATCAATGATACTAATGCCAATATAATTTTCATTTCAGGAGCCAATCGATAGCAAAGGAGGGGCCAGATCTACCTTGCTATCACTGATTTCCAAGGAATCAGTAAAGGGTATAGGATCATTGCCATAAAACATGCAAATACAATAGCAAAAACAGAGGAAGTGCAATTTTAGGCAATGCTGCTTGCTATGTTGCCACAGCTGGCTTTCTAGAGAAGCATCATTTTAAGTAATTTTGACTCTTGTTCTTTAGAAAAGAAAATTTTCACTTTGTAGGGTTTCAAAGTGCAATTTTAAGTTAGATTGATGGAAAGTGAAAGTTGATTAATAACTACATGATTTGTTTCCTTCAATAGAGTGTAATAATGGATAACCAGAAACAGAGAAAGTGTAATAGTTTGGCCATTTTGACTGACAAATTGAAATATAGCATGTTACACACTGAGAAGGACCAGCATGAAATTTTAAAAGCAAAAAACAGTCGAGAACACTTTTCCACTTGGTCTGCCATCAGGCGTCTTCAATAGAACATAGAGCAATAGCTTCCTAGTATGATTGTGTCCATAAAAAATTCAAAATAGTAACACATGCTAATAACCACAGTTTCCAAATTTCAGTACATATTTCATATTCATTGGATGCAGCAATAACAAGTAGAGTACTTACTATCAATTTGCCTCATTTGCCTGAAGAACGCCACCCAGGACCTCAACATTATCTGCACGACAAAGGGGACATACGCATCTCTTTTGCAACTGCTCACCAAGGGAAGCATAATTCTGTTCCAACTCAGAAGCCTGCTTGTTTCTAGTCAAAGATACTTAAAATTTTGTACATATGCATCATATGTTTTACTATAACTGTGCCTGCAAAGCGTTGCAATCCATTTTTACTTTGTATACAAAAAGTTTTAGCTGTTCTTTTTTCCCTTCCTTTTACTGGGATTTCCCCCTCTTTTTACTGGGAGAAAAGTCAAAAGATGAAATATGTTACCGATGGCTGAGATGGCAGAAAACATAAAATTGACCAACCATTTAACATCAGGGAGTTAGAAACTTCAAAAAACTTACACAAAAATCTTGGAAAAACTGCTCATAAGTAGCAGCATTCAGAAACATTTAAGATCTATTTTTGAAAATGGCGGTTTTTGGAAGGATAAAATTTTAGAAATCAGATGTTCTTATGGGCTGCTCATATTTCTAGGCATACTCTCAATATCATTTACCATCAATTGAATCGTATGATCTGCCTGGACATTTATCTCTCTCCAAGAAAAAGTATAGTTAATCATGACCAGACAGCCAGTTCCACACACTGTAATGTTTGTAAGGATATCTTGTTAAGTCCTGCAATGCTTTTGTTTCTTTCACTATTGCCTCCATCAGAGGAAACTTCCTCTGAAGGTCAATATACTCCTTCTGGACCTGCAAAGAAACAGGCAACTCAAATTGTTCTCAAGGGAAACGAAGAAATGTTGAGGAGGCATTCTTGAATCTTTCTATAACAACAGAAAACATCTATAGAAATCTTGAACCAACTTCTTACCTGATTCTGAATATTCTCCTCTGCTATGTATTCTTGTTCCTCTTTAGTTGTCTGAGAAGCTACATGGGCAAGAATATCCTCAAGAGCTCTTAACTCAACTTCAGTAACTACCTTCTTTACAGCTTTTCTGTCTGGTTCTGAAATAAAGACACAATGATTCCCTCAACATAAAACCAAAATGCAAATTGATGGTAAAAGGAAAAGAAAATAGGGGTTGAATTGGAGTTAGATGCTAGTTCGTAATGCATACAAATGCCTCGCAGTTTGTCAATTACCTATCTGACCTTTTTTCTTTGGATATAACAGTTGTCTATATAATTTGTATCCTGAGAAGAACAAATATGCCTCCTCAATGCTTTGACCAAACAATTTTCAGTTAATACCAATAAGCCTAGAAATGTCCATGGTTGTAGTGATTAACATAACATTTAAAAGAACTGCCAAGCAGAAAAAAATGAAAAATGAAACATTCCCAGAACACAAGTATATAGTGCAGTTCAGCAAGCCTGCTTCCATGAGCAAAGATGCTAAGAAATTTACTGTGTGAAAGAAGATATCATTGAAATCCACTCAAATTGAGTCCCTATGCCAAATACCCAGCACACCCAATCGCATCAATCTGTCTCTATATTTGCTTAGAAAGATAAATTTCTCTTCCCTTCTTTCTCTCTAAAGCTGCCACAAGTCAGAGTAAAGCTGAGGCCTCACAAAGAGAAAGGCCTCCCAAAGAAAAGGACAAGGACAGCACTTATCTTCTAAAATACAAAATGCCATGCTTTAAATTCTGCTCTAATAGGGTTGCTAAAAGGTTATTGTCTCAACAAATTAGGAGTTCATCAGCTAATCAAAGGCGGAGCACATGTTCATGCACCCACAGTAAGAAACAGATCGAAATTTGCGGCAGCTGATACATCCATTTACATTTTCCAAAATCAAATGACTTTGCTGTGGAAGATGAGCAAACTCAAATATATAATCCCATGCCACATACAATCCAAAACTTGTTGTTCTAGCAAACCACTATAAGCTTTCGCAATGACTTCAACAAACTCATATTTCTAGTTTCGCAACTAGATGTATAAAAAAGAGAAGAGAGCAGACTCAAACTTTAGTTTACTCACTGAAATTTAGTTTTTCTGTTTTGATCCTTTCCTTTATGACTAGTTAATTGAGTTACAGATTAGGGTTTTCAACTCATCTATTTTTACAAGATTCCTACATAGTGTTGGCTTTGTTTGCTTGTTTGTTAATTACTATTCAAATCTGTTCAATTATATGAATGAACATCTTGGAAGCACAATCCAAAATCATGATCCAACTAAGCCTGTCCCTAATACCACAGAAAAGTTTCAATACAAATACTGCATCCATACTGCATATCAACCAACCAGTGTTACTCATCAGCAACTCAAAGGTTGAATTTTATTTTATGGTCTCACCAGATAAATGGATTCATTCATGAAAAAAATTACTCATAAAAGTTTCCCAAACTTGAATCAAATCAATCAGGGATCAGCTACTTTGATCTTTCAGAATTTTAAGATTGAAAAAGAAAACACTTTATTCTGCTCACTTGCTGTCACAAAGCTTATTTAAAAGAAAAAGGAAAAAAGAAAAGAAAAAGAACTGCGAAGAATTGCCCTGAATTAATATCAACATCAATAAAAAAAATATATATGAAAAACCAGCAATTGGAAAAAGGTTCAGCTGCTAGAGCAGTAAATGTTCTGTACAGGTGGCATCACCTGCCGTGGTTCCAATGCTGCTCTTTTTCTGAGATTTGATACACTTTTCCTCTTGAAATTTCCTATATTAACATATAAGTTATAAAATTAGTTGTTTTACTCTACTACCAGAACGTTCATTCAAATCTATGATATCGCATTCTTATTTATTCATTTAACTTGAAAGGAAAACACAGCATATAGATCAATATGTTCTGTGAACTTTCCTGCAACAAGAGGAAAGTATTATGAAGGATATCCTATATGATAGGTCATACAGTTTGAGATGGGAAAAGATGTTAGGAGATATGAAGAAGAAAAATCTACAACTTCTGGTTATAGATTACCTTCACACAGCATCCCCTCTGCAGCTTATCTGAAATACCAACACTTTGTAGTTTTTTTTGCTCTTTTGAGAAAATAGTTCTTTTTCTCAAATTTAATAATTCTAGTATCCATGTTTCCTCCTAAACATACTCAAATCTTTGCATTCCCATTTTCTAACATATGCAATGGCGTTAAACCTTGAAATGCATGAGCTCTTGATTTTTTTTTTTTCCTGCCTTCTTGCCTTTGTTCTTTTCTGTTTAAAACAATGATCGTGAGATACAGTACAAAAACAAAGTTTTCCATGACAATGTTTGGAATTAATCCATATCCTCAAGCTTCAAGGCCAAGCCTAAAGAATTATGCATCCAAGGAATGAAACAGTTCAAGGACTTGCAGAGAGATTGGTTTAAACTCAAACACTACCAGGAAGATAAGCTAACACGCTTCTAAAAGCTCATAAAAGTTTGTGGGTAATTCAGATGGAATGTGGTTGAGTCATAAAAATTAATGGCATATACAATTATGAAAAGGGGAATTTATATGTGTATACGTTGCCAGTCCTTTACATATCTATACAAAGCAGAAAAAAAAAGCTCAAGCATATCTATAACAAAGAAAAACTTCTTGTCATTACTTCAGATTCAAAAGAGTTGAAAGAAAAACTTGGAGGTAGTGACATAGATGAAATTTACACCAACCACTATAATTTCTGCCATAAAACAGAGAAGAACTTGTAGATGAGCTCTTTAATTTAGTATATTTATTTTCTCCCCTTCCTTACAATTCTGAAACTAGGTCAAATCAATTAACAAATCATACGCATTCACACAGCAATTCATCTTCCAAGAAGAAAACATCTCCAAAATCATGAAGTTAATCAAAGAAGAGTGCAATTATATATCAGACAGGGGCTACACAAATTCCCAGTTCAAGTTACATAGGTCCTAGTAAGTGAGACTAACCTTATCTTAGCATTAAGATCAAACATCTGGCGAATAAACTCATCTCTGCACAAACAACAAAAACATGTTGCCAATACGACATCAATTAATACTACTTGAATCGATTTTAATGAAGCAAACAATCATATGCTCGGATGTAATGAATGGCAAGTAAAATAAACAGCAATCTTTACCGTGAAGCTCCTTCTTCATTCTTCATCCCGCCCAAGCACAATGACCCATGCAATGAGGTTCAGAACAAGAATTACAAACAGAAAAAAAAAGACCAAAAAATGCAAGTCGTCTCACTTCATCCAAATGAAGAGAGAGAGAGAGCAACACGCTATCATACAACCTTCAGACCTTCTACTTGGGATCCAACCGAGGATATCTCATCTTGAATAATGGAGATTCTTGCCTGAAAGCATATAAGACGTTCATAATTCAATAGAAAAACCTAATCAAATATAAGTAAAGCAAATAAATAAAACAAACCTCAAGGGTTTGAATAGAAGCTTCATTTAAAGCCAATTGAAGTTCGTAGCCTTTAAGTTCTTGCTCAGTAGTTTCTTTGATACACTTCACCTCTTCCATCTCTCCATTTGCCACATCTACTTCACATCCAAGCTCTTGTATTCGCTTCTCTAGCCCAATCACTCTTCTCTCAACAAAATTTACAACACCCGATACAAATTTGAAAACAAATAATAATAATAATAAACCCAATAAAATAAAACATTCAATATTTGGCTCTCGATCAATAAACTTTCTACTATTTTCCAGCATTTTCTCGGGAAACGGCCTCTGTTTAGTTACTGACAATGTGAGAAACCAATAATTGACACTCTTGTTATTTATCGCTTTCAAACAGTTCCCAAGGCGAGGTTTTGATAAGAGAAATTAATATTTTGTTCGCTTCATTTTCTAGGGAACCAAACGAGGAAAAGAACAAGTGCAGAGGCACTTACCTCCCTGTGATTTCTCGGTAGCAAACTCGCGAATTAGTGTTAGGAGTTGCCTCTGTGTATCGGTGGCCGCCATCTTCGGTTTCGCGCTCTCCGTCTACAAAATTCTACTTGTAATGCATTAATAGTTCATAATTTACAATTCAAATAATAATAATAATAATAATAATCTTTACTTTCATATTTTGTAATAAAATGTATGAAAACACTTCAATAAAATATTATTTTATATAACTAAATCCCTATAAATTAATATATCTGGATAATAAAAAATTATTTAATCGATAAACTAATATTTTGTATTAATTAATAAAAGATTAATTTATCAAGGTATTCTTTTTTTTTCAAAATATTAAAGTTAATACATTTATTATGTATTATGATTGTAATGACCCATTTTTTAAGCTCAATTTTCTATAGAAGATTATATTTTCAATCAAACTTAAATTTTTATATATATTTAATTTAATTATATAATAACAAAAAAAAAATTAAGGAGTGAATTGAGAATAAAGAGAGAACAAAAAACTAAGATGATTATTGACTAAAAATAATAAAGGCAAAACATACGAAAGAGAAAAAAAAAGAATAAATTAGAGGATCAAGCAAAATTGGAATATGATTGAAAAAAATCTTATACATTTAGAAGAGGAAATTCATTAATTAAGAATCCATGATCAAGAAAGAAACAATATAATTGTTTAATATTATTTTTTCAATTTAGTTTTTTATTTTTTTTATAGAGGATTCCAAGTAATATAAATAAAAAATATCACATAAAAGACACACATATAGCATTTGGTTAGTGTTCGGAACAAAAGAAATGGAGATAATAGATAAGAGAAGACAAGACAAAAAAGAAATCAAAGATAAAATTATATTTAGTAGTGGTATACAAGACAAAATAATTATTTTTATATCATGTTTGGTTATAATGAACAAGACAAGATAAAATATAAAAAAAAATTTATTTTACCCTTAATATATATTACTGTCAAACATACATATTTTAAAAAATAACTAGATATTTTTTTTTTACTTTAGTTTATATTGAGTGTTAAAATTAATAATATTTTAATAACCCTAGTTATAAAACTAGGACTGACCTGACAAGTTGACTCAAAACCGGACTAACCTGAGGCCTGGACTGGTTCGAGTTTAAAAAAATAGAAGAATGATTGACTCGACCTGATCTGATTCAAAACTTAGGTCGACCCGAGATAAAACACGGGTCAAAAACTTGTTGACTATTTTTAAATTTGTTTTTTTTGTCAAAATAAGGTTACTTTGATTATGTTTAAAGTTTTTGGGCTAACCATTTTGACCCTTTCAAATTTGTGACCTGAACCTTACCTCGAGTTGACTCTCGAGTCAAGTCTTAAAACTATGATAATTACCGTTTTTAGTCTTAAATTAACCCAAGTCAATCCAAATTGACCCTCCTAACACATAACCCGAGGCCTTGTTGTTGGTTGTCAAATGAATTTGTTATCATTATGGCAAGGAAAGCCACTATAAGAGGAATTGTAAAGATTATCTTGTAACCATGAAGATTAGAAACTTATTGAAGCTTATGATTCTTGTGTATTTATAATTGAATAAAGGTAAAGTGGACGTACAAGTTAGTAATGAAGCAAAGGTTGTTGCATTAACTTTATCAAGTAAGCCGATACTAGAACTTATAATTTTTATTATGTTCTAGCATTTTTTAGAAACATCGTATCCATTTCTGAATGGATTTAATTTATTATTAAGAGCAAATGTTGTTTCTTCTATAATAATGATGTTTATTATATATTTGATATTTATATAAATGATTTGTACATGCTTGATCTTGAAATGCCCAGATTTAGTATAAATAGCAAGAAAAACATATTAGATAATCAATTTCATATTATTTATGGCATCGTAGACTAGGTCATATTAATGAAACAAGAATAAAAAAGTTACATACATATACCTAGAATTAAGTTCTTTATTCTGAATGTGTTCTTTATTCTAAGGGTTTACATTTCTAAAATGACATTCCTTAATAAGAAATAAGAGGATAACGACATGAATTAATATTCCATTTACCAAAGTGCTTGTATAATGACATAATTCTAGGTGTGTGTGTATATGTATATATATATATATACACACACACACCTAGAATTATATATATACAGAATTAAACAAGACCAAAGAATGATGAGGAATCCAAAAAAGGATCAAAATACAAAAAGAGATGAAATTATCTAAATCCCAAAATGGATGAACTGTTTTGGAGAAATGGTCTAATTATTTCTAAGGCTATTTATAGAAGTTAAAATGATCAGACTGTTTAGAGAAAATGATTAGACCATTTTAAAAAAAAAATTCTAGCTGATTTTATATGAATATGACTATTTGATGTATTTAAAATGATATGAAATTTTGGGTTGTTAATGCTTTAAGACAATGTATTCATTAAATCATTTTTGTACTCATAACACTTGCTTTAAGTCAACTATTCATTATCGATCTCTTTCATTTCTCTAAGCCTATGCTTATGTCAGCCATACATTCATTAATTAATTTTGATAATTATAATTTGTTTTTAATATCAATTATATACATGATATTTCTTAGCCCTCATCATTTTGATTGGCTTAATCTTACATAATTTTTCCCTACTAGTGCGATCGACTTTAAATTACACAAATAGTCTCAACCAGTGCAACTGACTCAATTTATACAACTAGTCTTCGTCCATACGGTTGACTTTAATTTATATAATTAGTTTTATTTTATACGCCAAATTTAATTTATACAAGTAGTCTTTATCTATATGGATAAATTTAATTTATCCAATTATTCTCCACTAGTGTGACTAATTTTCTTTCAACACAATTTTCCATAATTTATTTCAAAACTCATTGCGCATGTATCAAATAATTTCAATAAGAACATCTATTTAAATAAAAGGTAAGGTGATAAGTACATACTTGACACTCTAATAATGTATGCTTCCTCAACTACTGGTCCAACCTCAGATGTTCCTTTTAATTTTTCAAGGAAACATCCCTAATTAGTACTTAAATCATTTTAACCTATTCTTGATACTTATTCAAACACTTCATTATTCTTTTTATATTACTAATTTGTATCTAAAATAAAAATTCACATTTCTCTATGTTACCAACTTGCATTTAACATACAATGTTACATATATGGTATGCATTAAATCTAAATTATTTCTTTTTTTCTAAAACTCTCATTTTCTCGTCCTTTTTACCAAAATCATCATTTTGAATTACCAAATACATTCATATAAGTAAACATCCAATTATGTCATTTTTTACTTACCATATCCATTCATTTACATATACACCCCATTATATTATTTTTGACATACTAATTTATCCATTTCACTCAAGCATTCATCATCCAATTTTCATAACCAAAATTTTGTATCTAAGTATTTCACCAATAATTTTCAATGTCTAACATTTCATCAACAATTTCAAATGTCTGAAATTTAATAAAACACATGGTGAGCATTCCATTTAAATCATATATTACATAGAATTTAACCATTTCCAAATTTCACAAACACATCAACAAGGATTCAAACGCATCATAACCAATTTACAATGATCACAATTAAAACTTAAACATACAAATCAACATCATCATATCCAATTCATACAATTCCAAGCCAAAAGTTTTGGAATCCTATAATTTTCCCCAACCTTCAACGGCAACCCATGGCTTGGAATCCATGGTTGGTCACAAAACATGAATTGGTCTATATCATTCTTATCATAAAATCTCAAAAATCCATCCAAACTAACATTTCCATACCCAATTTTATACCTCCATCTTTCCATATTTAACAAACATAAGCATTCTATTTCACATGAATCACAATCGTGATTAAACACAATTTCATCATCATACAAATCAAGTTTAAGCATAACATCATTTAAAACACCAAAAAATCTACACGATTTAGCCAGATTTTCACATTTGTTTTATTATTCCAACATATAACCACAATAAGTAAACTTTTAGAAATCTATATTATGACATTCAAAACAAATCTCAAGCATCCCCAACATCATTAAAAGAGAAAAAAAATCATTCAATTTAGTCAAATTTCCTCATTTCCTAAAAATCTCTAATCATGGTTGGTTAGTTAATGCTTTAATTTTCTATAATTGGTTTTCAATTTCTTCAATTTAATCTTTAATCATATCACCTAAATCACAATTAACTTATAATTACATAATTTCACATTTCCATTCACAACCACCCATAAACCCTAAAAATTATGATTGGAGATTTTCAATCCTCCATCAAGATTCAAGAAGAAAAGTGTATTTTATTATAAAGAAATCTATTACCTCAACTAATTAACCAATTTGATGAGCTTTTTGCAATTAATTCCAAGGATTTCCTCTTCCTTTTCTAATTCTATATGCTCTCTCTTTATTTCTTAATGTAAACCCTCAGATAAAAAATTTCAATAGACTAATGAAAGAAATATCATGATGAGTGTGTAAATTATATGTTTACACTAAGGGAATGATAATGAATAGGAAAATCTAGAATAAAGAGTTTGGGTAATATTTTTTTATAAAATATGAAAATATAGAAAATAGCCAAAAAATAAAAAAATATATATAGAAATGAAAATAAAAACTGAATGGAAATGAGTTATGTGAAGAAATAAAAATATTGGAATGTAATTTGATGAAATTTGAAATATTTCAACTTAATTTTCATATAAACAGGGAACAAAATTTGAGATAAATTACCTAGTAAACTTGAAAGGTTACAAATGAGGTATATAAAGGGAAATTTTGAAATTGTTATGTATAAATATACTGCTCACGACTAACACCACAAGGAGGAAAGAAAAAAAAAAGAGAAGCCTGAAAGATCTTAGAAAACCTTATGAAAAAATAAGAGAAATAAAAGGAAACCTTGCAAATTTCTGAGTTAAATCTCCTAAACACTAAATTGAGAGAAATCCAAGTGAGGGGAAATGAAAAGAAATGGATTTGAGAGAGAAGTAGTCATGGCAACAAGGGGAGAAAAAAGAGGAAAAGATAAAAGTAGATAAAAAGCTTTTTCCTCTTACAAATTCTTTTTGATTATTTGTGATTTGAAGGTGAGATGAATAATTGTGTTTTATATGAGATTAAAGGGGTGATAGTTAGGTTTTATAATTATGAGAAATTAAGAATGTTGATGAAGCTTTTGATTTAATTGGAGTTCTTTAACAAGTGAATTTAATGGGTTTAGTGTTAATCGAAAGAAATTGAAGAAAATTGAATTTGTTCTTATGCTTGAAAAATTCAACCAATAAATTGTATTTAGAAGAGAATTTTATTGATTTTAATGTTATGAAATTTGTGTTTAAATGGGTTAATTGAAGTATATAATGCATGTAAATTAAATGAAATTGCATAAAAAAATAGAAGGAATGCATGAATTTCATTTAGGAGGAGTTGAGTTAATTGTAGAGATTGTGAATAAATTTAATTAATTGTGGTATTAATTATATATAGATAGATTGGATTAAGTAAAATTGGGAAATTAGGAAAAGAAAAGAAAGAAGAAATAATGGAAGTGTGATTTATAGTAATCATGATAAAAATTATGATATAGAATAAAGTTACAAAGTGTTGTAGTGATGAAATAATTCTGTATTGACAAGGGATACCTTAGTAACTCGATCGTAGACATGGACATGTGTTGAGGCTTCATGAGCAGCAAGTAAATGCTTCACACCTATTCCTAGTCATTTATTATATTGGTAGAATTATTAAATGAATTGTCATTGATCTAACTTGACATAAAAATAATTAAATCGGTGGAATAAGAATAAATATTTATGATTTGATTAGTTGTTCTGAGGATGGAGGCTAATGATATCAATGGTTCATGATATCAACAGTTGTTAATTAGTCGTTTTCGGGTAAGAGGGAAGGCTGGTGATGTCAATATGAGGGTGTTGCATAAACATTATAGATTTGTCGTTTTTGGATAATAAGGAAAACTAATGATATTAATATGAGGATATTGACATCAGCATTTATTGATTAGTCATTCCTGAGAGATTAGGAAAGGCTAATAATGTCAGCACAAGTATGTTGGCATCAATATTTATTGATTAGGAGACTAATAGATTGATGGCTAATGATACCGGGTGATTTGGTATCGATATATTTGTGATTAATCATGCTAAGGGGAGATAGTTAATGATATCAATTCAAAATTTGATATTGGTATTAAGTTATTGATATAAATATTATCAAGTAAATGATATTCAATAGTAATTAAATGATGAAAGTGAAGATATTGCTTTAATTGTTTTTGGTGGAATTATTTAATTTATTTGGTTTTGTTTATATTATTTGTTGTCTTATTTTCAGGTTCCTCACATTAGCTTCAAGACAAGAACACCTCATATTTTATTCTTGTAACATAATAACATTAGGTCTATTTTGGACTTATAAGACATATGTATGAATATTTATTTATGAGTATGTAAATAGTAATGCTAAGTTTTTAATGTAAATATATGTGAATTATATATTTAATGCATTAAACTTCTTTTGTTATAAATGTAGAAATTTTATACAATAGTATATTCTTATGAATATATTGTGTGGTTAAGTAATATAAAGAAAATAAAATTATATTGTGATGTTAATATATTGTGAAGTAATTAATCTGATAGAAATGTGTTGACGTGGTAATGATCCAGGAGATATTGGATCAAGGAAATGGAAACATTGGTTGAGAATTTTACTTGTAAACTAGAAAATTATCGATAACTTGAAACCTTCAATTTTAGAAGAAACTTTGCTAAAATTTAGGTAGAATTATAATAATAATAAAATAATTAGGTTGTTAGAGTTGTGATTGCAGGGATGGCTGGGGTTTCCAGCATAACACCACTCAGGGTAGAGAAAGTGATCACCATAGTAAATTGGGTGAAAGGTATGCGAGAGATAGGTAGTGTGACATATTTAAAGAAGAAGGATGATGAGCTTGCTAGGCACTAGCTAAGGAAGGTGGAAAGAGTAATGGTTCATATAGCAATTCCGGAGGAGTCACAAGTTAATTGTGTGACTATGCTATTATTAGACAATGTCTGCTCTTGGTGGGAAACAATCATAGAGAGGAGATTCGAAGAAGTTATAGTATGGAAGGACTTTAGAGAGCAGTTTGAAGAGCAATATTACTCCTAACAACATAAAAAGGATAAGGAACAAGAGTTTCTGTATCTGAGACAAGGTGATATGATTGTTTTGGAGTATAAGAAGAGGTTTCAGAACCTCTCTATTTTTGCTTTTGCATATCTTCCTATTGAGCGCCATTAGATATAGAGATTTTATGATAGGCTTAGACTAGAGCTGAAGACGGTACTAACAACTATGCAGTTTTAGACTGTACAGGAGTTGGTACAGGCTGCACAGGCTATAAAGAGAGTTGTTCAGGATGATCAGAGGCAAGAGAATGAATAGGGGTAGATAACAGGGGCTAAGAGGAAGGAGATAATATTATCTACTAGTAGACCTCCTGTTCTAAAAAAAGAGGAAAGATGGACAATCATTTGGGAAGTTTCAGAAGGGAGGAGGGAACTTTACTCTAGGTAGGAGTTCATGGGGATCTACGTAAATAAGTGTTGGAGGATCCTTTAGTGGCCAAGCCTGTATAAGGCTAATGTTGTAGTACAGTTTATAGAGCAGTGGGGACCCATATATCCTTTATATATGAGGTGAAATATAATAAACCCTGGAGATTATTCAGCTACACCAGGGAGGTGTTATATTTGTCGAGGTAAGGGACATTGGTTGAGGGATTTTCAGTGCTTGAGTAGGGGTTATTATTACTGTAGAGAGATAGACCACAGGAAGAAGGAGTGCCCTTATTGCACTACAGAGAGTACTCAGGGATAGAAAGCTACTACATAAAGTTAACAACAATTCATTACAGTAAATAGACCTACGAGGCTTGCTCAATCTAGAGCAAGTGCTAACCAGAGATTGCCTAGATCTTAGGAGAGAAGGACTTAGGCTAGAGTATACCATATAACTCAGGAGGATGTGGGAGCTACACTAGATATGGTTGCAAGTTCATTACTGTTAAAATCCTTACTGGTATATGCCTTGATTGATCAAGGAGCTAGTAATTCATTTGTCATATCAGAATGTGGATAAACTACATGTAATACCTTGTAAAATGAGTAAAGGAGTAATTGTTAGTACACTCCTAGAAGAAAACATAGATATTGATGATGTTTATAGAAAGGTAATATTAGGGGTTATGAGTTGAGGGTAGATTTAATACCTTTGAAGTTGTATGATATTGATCTGATTCTGGGTATGGATTGGTTAAGTGTGTATCATAATGGATTGCTTCACCAAAATATTGATTATGCATAGGGTAAATGGTAAAAGAATAATGTTTTGAGGAGATAACAAAGTAATACCCAGTTGTGTGACTTCAATCATGACGGTCAGGAAGCTAATCAAGAAGGGATGTCCTGTTTACTTAGCTTATGTGAGGGGTAAAAGAAAAATGTTTAGAGGAGATAGGAAAGTAATACCCATTTATGTGACTTCAATCATGACGGTTATAAGTTAATCAAGAAGGGATATCCTGTGTACTTAACTTATGTGAGGTAACTTGAAAAAGAAGTAGGGAGTAAGATAAAATTCCTGTGGTGAGAGAATTTCTTAATATTTTTCCAGAAGAACCATCTGGATTACCTCCAATGAGGGAGGTCGAGATTTCGATTGAAATTGTTCTAGGAATTGCTCCTATAACATAGTCTCCATATATGATGTTGCATAATGAGTTGGCTGGACTAAAATCCAACTCCATGAATTGTTGGATAAATGATTTATTCGGCCTAGAAACTGACCCTGCAGAGCTTTAATATTGTTTGTGAAGAAAAAGGATGGCACTCTGCAACTCTATATAGATTATAGACAATTGAATAGGGTGACCATAAATAATAAATATCCACTTCCTTGAATTGATAAACTCAATGAAGCACAAGCATTTTCAAATATAGACTTGTGATTGGGGTAATATCATTTGAGGATAAAAGAATAAGATGTATATAAGACAACTTTCATAACATGTTATAGGCATTATGAATTTTTAGTCATACCATTTGGAATGACCAATGCTCTAGCAATGTTTACGGATCTCATGAATCAAATCTTTAAACCTTAATTAGACAAGTTTGTGGTGGTATTTATGGATGACATCTTGATATATTCATCCTCCTAGTATGAGTATCAACAACATTTGAGAATTGTATTGGAGACTTTGAGAAGAAATGAGTTGTATGTTAAATTGAGTAAGTGTGAGTTTTGGTTGAATGAGGTAGTGTTCCTAGTACATGTGAAATATATTTATGTGGATCCTAAAAGGTGGAAGCAGTGTTAAAGCGGCAAAGGCCTATGAATGTTACTGAAATTCATAGTTTTTTAGGGTTAGCCCAAAGCTAATCTTACCATTTGTTCTGGTTATCCAACATGGATTTCATTAGCCAAAGTTAATCTTATCATTTGTTCCCGGCTATCCAACATGGATACCATTAGCCAAAACTAATCTTATCATTTATTCTCGACTATCCAACATGGATACCATTAGTCAAAGTTAATCTTATCATTTGTTCCTAGTTATCCTGACATGGATACCATTAGCCTAGGTCGTTTCATTATTTATTCCTGAATATTCCAATTACGGATATCCTTAACTTAAGTTAATCCTGATATTTTTTTTTATTACTCATGGTTAATCAAATAACATAATTCACACAATAATACATTATTAAAAATGTACCTTATGAATTTAACAAAATTAGATAAAGGTTCAAATAACCTACCCGATCCCCCACATAGTATGTCCTCGCCTAGTCGAAGATGATTTATGTTGTACCTCCTAGTTCATAAAGAGACCATTACTTACTAGGCATCATTAAAGATTATTTTCACACACATATATGCGCACACTAACACACATAAAAATATATTTATATGTGTGTATATTATTCATATCTTTGCATGGTAGCAATATTATAATAAAACATTCATTCCAACTATAAATCATCAATGGAAACTAAGTCATTATGGCATTGAAAATCATCAACGAAATTTGAGTTATTACGACACTGGAAGTTGCCAATGAAAATTGAGTTATTATGACATTGAAAATCATTAATGAAAACTGAGTCATTACTACACTGAAAGTTGTCAATGAAAATTGAGTTATTATGACACTGAAAATTATCAAAGAAAATTAAGTTATTACGACACTAAAAATCATCAATGAGAACTTAGGGTGATATTATCTTCCATTTTGCATAATCAGTCTCTTACTTTAAAACTCTATAGGCTAGTTAGGGTTTTCAAGTGATCATAATACTAGATGACCACTTATTTTTATAAAGTTCAGATCTTTCCCCCTTCACTAGATAATAAAAATAACCTTTTCTCTTTTTAGGAAAGAGGGCGGGTTGTTGGGATGTCAAGTGTGACAAAATGACAACTCCACTAGGGATATTAGGGCTAAGTTTTGCCTCTTGTCTTTAATTGCTACCATGTTCATTATGCTTATTTATTTTTTGCTATACTTTAGTATGAATTCTTATTCCATAATTATCATGCATATATATTGGATATGGATTTGTGCCTTCACACAAGACATTAAACTTTTGAGAACACATGCCTTAACATTATGTTATGTGGGGGAGTAACGACACCCCCAATAGCTATCAGCATGGGTAAGACTCGTGAAACCACCAACTTCCATTTGATTGTCAACTTTTAGCATTATCTGCTTAGAAGCTTCCAACTTGTTTGTTGAATATGAGAAAACTAGGATTCATCCCTGAATTATAATTTTGGCTGAAACCATCTTATCTCTCAACCACTGTAGGAAGTATGGAAGAGGCTCCATGAGATGTTGTATACAATTACTGTATATTTAGATGGTATGCCAAGTAGAAGTTGAAACTCTAGTATTCAGGAAGTTTTGGTGGCATGATCAAAAGCCACTTGAAGAATTTGTTACAGATGAATGAGAAAAGTACTCCAAATCGGACTGGATTAAGAAATTCTAGGAGTTACCTCAAAAGAAGTTCAATTGGAGAGCTGTATGAATAAGTATTTTAACTTTGTTTGATGTGCTATATATAGAAGCCCTAGGTCCTATTGATAAAAGTAACCAATTATGTTAGTTATGTGCCCGCCTCAGTATTAAGGTAGTATAGGTATATTTAGTGTGTTCCTAGAACTGACGATCTTGCTCATTTTTCTGGCACCTTCAAAGATGTCATCTCCCTAATTGTATTAGAGAGCATTAGGTAGAACGAGATGTCACAAGTTAGTGAAAGGTACCCGAAATAGCGTAGTGAGGAGTCATTTAGAAACCAAGAAGTTGAGACTTCATAAGATATGATTGAGATTGTAGGAAGTAAGAGAAAGAGGTCTAAAAAGGAAGAAGAAAAAAAATTATGAGTTGAAGAGGAGGGTGAGAAAGCGTCTAAAGTCTTTTTAGAGCAACATCAACAGAAAGAATGGACTATTAAAGAAAAAGTTGAGAAACACAAGAAAGAAAGGTAAGTTAAGGATACATTTACCTTCATTAGAAAAAGACATGTCATTTGCATCATTGGTTTTTTTTTCATTTATTAAAAAAATGCATTCATTATAATTTTACCCTAAAAATTCTTTTAATTTTTTTTAACTATAAAACACTTCAAATTCATTACAATAACGAATAAATTTACAAAATTTATTTTTTATTTGGACTCCAATCTACTTTCAAAGATATCACCAAACTCCATAACATTGTTAATAAACTTGGAAGGTTGAAATCTATTAATTAGGATTAAAATTGTCTCCATACTTCACAATGCAGTTTATTCCCCCCAATAACTTCACTCGCACTATCTTTGATAGTCCTCTCTGAGAGCTAGGAAGAATTTTGATATATTTTTTTTGAAATTTTGAATATTAATCTTAAAGGATCATAATTGAAAATGCAAACGTTCAACGATCAAAACGAATATTTGATTAGATTCCATGACTGAATCTCTTTATCACACCTTTAATAAGATAAGATGAGATTTCTACATAAGGTCCAACATCATCCCACAAAGAAAGTTAGCTGACAATAAAAATAAGTGTGGGAAATAAATCTTATAATTCATTCAATTGCTACATGGATAGTGCTGCGACCAACTTACAAGATCGACAAAATATATTTTTTTCAATGTTAATTTTTTTTCCTTTATTGAATTTCTTGTATGTATACTTTAAAATACATGTAAATGTTGTATTTTATATTGTCCTCAAGGGACGTAGCGTGATGACAAAGGGCTTGAGATCTGCACAACAGGTCTCGAGTTCGAGTCAGGGCGTGCACTTCTTGTACGAGCCTGGGCCAACCAGGGTTTTACTCGCTCACCTGGGCCCACAAAGTGCGCTTTCCTGGAGGTGGGGTTTCCTCGAATCCAAAAAAAAAAAATTGTATTTTATATTAATCTATTTTAATGTGTTTTTATGTGTATTAAAGCTATTATATGCATTTTTAAAAAAAGTACTATAAATTTTTTTAAAAAACAAAGTTGTGATTAGGAATATTAAAATTATAAAATATGTATAATATAGTGAAATAAAATAAAATATCTCCATCTTATACTCCATATTTTAGATACAAAGATAATAAAAACTATAATTTTCCTAATGAAAAAAATACCTAATCATTTAAAGATATTTTTTATATGAAAATTCTTTTACTCAAATGCCAATCACAATATATATATATTATTCCATGTCATCTCTAACATCGAGGGATGATACTAGATGACAGTTCTGGCCTGAAACTACTTTATTTTCATTCAAGAAATGAAACCCTCTCTTCGTGTTTAAGTTTACTTTACTTTTCACACGTTTACAAATTATATTATTTTTCATTTTTTATCCTCGAAATCCTCAAATTAAAATCTTCCTACTGGTTGTTCGCAGAGATTTTTTAAGAAATTGAATCTGAAAAAGGGAGAAGCATGCTTCAGCAAATCTTCAAGTTGTAACTAGAACAGTTTTCAGAAAGTAAGTTCATCAAAGCATGCAAATGTATTTAATTAATTACATACTTCCATCCTTAACTTGGCAAAGTCGCGTTAAGTTGTTGGCTTTGTTTGTTTTCCGCTGATTTTTTTATTTACAACGAAACAAATACAGTAAGGTGTTTGATAACATATCAAATTGTGTTTTATATTGTGGAGTTCACTAAAAATTTAAGTTTGAAACATATTTTCTGTTAAGCAGTTTTTACATGTTTTTTTAACTAAGTTTCATAAATATTTTATATATGTTTTTTACTACATATAAATTTCAATCATAATTTTTATAAAATACATAAATCCAACTAATCACAACTAACCATATTTTTTTATTTTTTATTTTTTCAAATAGAAGAAAGCTATCTCAAAAACAAATAGGCTCTACTCACATCCTTGCTGCTCATCTCCACGTGACTCGGTCGCTTCTTCTATTTGCGGTCTATGACGTGGCGATTCCATCGGCGTTAACCCTGGAAGGCAGACACTTGAGGTGGTTCTGATATGGACAATTCAAATGATCTCCATCTATCTTTTTTTAGCTGAGAATTTTATCGGAGAAAACGATAAGATAGTGACTCCTTGAGCAACTTTTTCCCCTTTTATTCTCTGAAGGATATTTTCCGCGTTTTGGGTTCTCTTTTAGCAGCAATGGTGGCATAGCCTATTTATATTTCACTCGGAAGAAGTAAGACTTGCCCCGCCGAGCCGAGAAGAAACTTGGGTTTATCTTCTCGGTATATATTGACACTCAAAAGAAAAACATATTATTAAAATTAAAGGATAAACTGCCCGTGTAGGAAACCACGGCCGTCAAGGCATGAGTTCATACAATACGATTTCAATCCCAGTGCAAATCGTGTTTTATGAAATTTAAAATTCTTTTTTGGGTTTAAATTTAATATTTTATATTATTTTTATATATTGATATTAAAAATATTATTCTAATATATTTTTAAATATATTAGAATAATATAATCACCCTTATACATCTTTAGCAAGCATCGAATACGGTAGAGATATTTTGATACTTTTCACCAGAATCTTAAAGTTTCTATTTCAAGACAACACGTGCAATGTCTTTGTTTCCATTCTCACATGCTTCTTGAGTATATTTTTTTTTATGCTAATTCGATTCTAATTTAATAAATTATGCTAAATCATATGGATTTCTTTATTAGAAACTGACTTATATGGTCACTTTATTTCGATTCCATGTAGCTTTTACAATATGGATTATTATTTAGTTGGCAAATTTTTTTTAGATCTATGCTTTATCTTTCTTTCAATTTAAATCCTAAGTTTATTATATTTGTTTTATTACTTTCTTTACAATTTTAAATATCATAATTCAATTATTTACCGACAGATATAATAATAAAAAAGTTTGTCGGTAAAATTAACCACTGTTTATCAATAAAAAAATTATATCAATGTTTTTGTTTGTATTTATCAAAATTCTAGTGGTTATTTCTTCTAGTTCCGGCTAGCAAGAAATCCAACTCCTATTTGATGATGAAGTAGTTGTCAATTTTTTTTTCTGATAACACACATGATCAATAAATAAAAAATAAAAAAAATTGGTTTGTGTTAAAAATCCCTTAAAAGATTTTTCATCGATCGTAAGAAAATCTTTTATTTTTTTGCTTCTTTTTTAACTTTGGATGGATTACCTATTATTGCTGGCTATTCCAAAGGCAGGGAGATTAGGGGAATATACTGAAGTACGAGCATTTATAAAATGCTGTGGATCCCATGGCGTCTCTCTCACCTTCGATCACCAACAAACATCATCATGGTGGAAGTAAACTATCTTAATAATTAAGAAGAAATAAAGGGAGCACTAAAAAAGAAATTATTTGGTGAAAGTAGACGATTCCGGTCAAAAGAATAAGTGTCGCATTCAGTATAGAACAACTTTTGTGCTTCGCTAGTGACTAGAGAAGCAGAAGAGAACCAACGTCAAATGGTTTCCACTATCTCAGATTACAAAGTTCTCTGTCCACCACGTGAGATCCAATCACGTCAAGTGTACAATACTTGCACTAGCAACTTGCGGTATATACTTCATCAAATCAAATTTTCTGATGGATTCTGGAGATCAGAGGGACAAGTGTGCAGAATCGGTACTGCCAAAACCATATTTTTCACGCGTAAAAGCAAGCAAGATGCACTCGGGAACGCAGATGTACAGAGAGATCTTTTATGTTTCGTCTATGGATCGAGGGCTGATGCCAAAAGTAACCATGCATTTGTTGCTGTACAGATTGATGCTTCTTTCTTCCGAATTCACTTTCTAATTAAGCATCAGAAGACCTGATTTATTCTCTTGCTAGATTTGTGTCATTTAGAAACCAGATTTGTGACTTCTCTGCACTCCCATCAGTAATATTGAGCTCATTGAGCCATTGTCAGAACTTAATTAATGCAATACTTAAGCAACTCCTTCAAGCCTTGATTAATCTGTAATCCTTCATCACCAGTAATACTGTTTCTCATGTTACTGCCATTTACCAACTACATGGCCAAGTTCTTGCGTAATTCATATCCTGCCGACTGCTCTCTTCCGTGTGCTCCTGTAGCGGAAACATGCAGTATTGTCAGTATAAAGAGAAAAAGTTTACTAGAACCATATTCATGTGGTGGATTGACGACAGTAGAATGAAATTGGCATGCGATGCTGGAATCCTGAAAGCCACAACACACACACACGCACATAAATGTATAGTGTGTGTACGAGAGAGAGAGAGAGAGAGAGTTGTGGACCACCTTCAGCATCCAAGCAAGGTGTCTCTCTTTGAGATGAGTTAGGGGTGCTTGCTTCAATATAATTCAGTTGAAGTGCTTATTGGGGTCCCTGCTTGCTACCCAAAGAAAGGGACAAGACTAGACTTAGCCATGGAGGACCACATCGAAAGCTCCACCACATACATAGCTTTCCGCATTCCTGATCCGGAACAACTGCTCTGTCAGCTTTGAGCAGAATCTTTTCCTTGTTACAAGAACAACAATCTTCCCTTGTACGCCAAATGCTTTTAAGATTTATCCACGGCCACCACCACCACCACCACCACCATCAACAGTCCCGAAAAAACAACATATTAAAGCAGTTTTTACTGTTACTAATGGTCCTTCCAGGCACATACCCTATCAGGAACGCAGGATTTCTCGGAAGGGAACATGCCCTTGACCCACATTGAAATGGATTCTCTCCAGTAGGTATTGCACTCCATTCAGAATTGATACAAGTGAAAAAGACAGCAGTAGGGAAAGTGAAGAAAGATGGTTTTCCAATTGGCATACTTCTCTTCAGAGCTGGTTGGATCACAGTCGTTAGAGAATGGAGATATCAATAAAACAACAATCATGGTACAAGTACTGTGCAGAGAAAAAAATCCAACTCATGTCGCATCTTCGCTCGCTCATGTTGTTTTTTTAGAGTTCCAATCACTTTAAAGCACATCAGGGGATCTGAGTTTGTTTAGTGGAGCTGCATTAATTTCCATTAGCCAATTTGACCATTGAAGTAATGGCAGAGGCCAACTAATGTTCTGATAACTAAGAAGCCACTCATGATTTAATCCCATGATAGCTTCAATCAAATGCATCTGAGAGAAAGAAGCTAATCAATCCACACTGATGAATTTTACGAAAAAATGATGTCATTTTTTGATGATAATAAAAAAAAGGGAGCTCTCCACTGGGAGTAAACTCAAGATCACCACCAAATTAGTAAGTGAAGCCTGATTTTTATTGCATGAGCAGAAAAGACAAGCTCCATCCCTTTCTCTTTCTCGCTTTTGTTTTCTTTTGCTTCTTCTTTTGCCTTTTCTTTTTCTTTTTCTTTTTTCTTTTGGTGATTAGAAATATCAGACGTCACTGGTGACATTTATCAGCTGAAACTTTATCAGCAATAATACATGGAAACTTTAATGCAAATTTTGTAAGGATGATGGTGTTATTTCCACTCCTCAACTCGTTATTAACATTCATTATTTACTGTAAAGATTAAAATAATATGACTTGATATGTGATGTAATTACCCTTTAATTTTAAATTTAAAAGAGTTCACAATTATATATAGGAATACTAAACAGTAATTAAAGTTAAGATAATGTATTTAAAATATATATAGGCTCTCTTTTCTAAGTCTTTTCTTCTTTTTCTTATTATATTATAGTTAAAGAGCAATTAAATCACACATCCAGTAAGACTATCTATAATTCCTAATATATACCTTTAATAGCGAGCCAATATAAGTACTTCAGGTTCTATGTATTCGAAAGACTTAGGGTTATGATTCATTAAGCAAGTTGTTAAGAAAGTTTCCATTATCTATGAACTACTCAATGTTAAATGTTAAGTTTACAAGAAAAAACATTTAACTCTTACTTTTTTTGGGAAATAAAGTCATCAATATTTAAACATAATTTACTTTTTTTTTATTAACGTTGGTGTTCGGGCCAGCTTGCGCGTACCTCAACTAATCTCACGGACCCTGAAGTTAACGACCATGTAAGCTTCCAGTGGCCATCATATTAGCAACCACAAGACTCGAACCTGAAACCACAGGGAAAACAAACCTTTTAGTTCCAAACTCTTATCACTGGACCACCTACTATATGATTATAATTTACTATTTTTTTTTATAGTTTAATGTGGGTATCTGGGCCAGCTTGCGCGCACCTCGACTAATCCCACGAGCCCTGAAGTTAACGACCATGTAAGCCTCCAGTGGTCATCATATGAGCAACCACAGGGCTCGAGCCTGAGACCACAGAGGGAGCAAATCTCTTGGTCCCAAGCTCTTACTACTGAGCCACCACTTAGATGGTTTATAATTTACTATTTTTCATTGTATTGTTGTTATGTTTATATATTACCAAAATGTGGATTCTTTTCATTCAATGTGAGGTATGGTGGGCCTCGACTATAGCCCGATACCTAAATCCTCACCTCACCTCACCTCAGCCTGCCATTCCATTGACAAGGTTCGATGCTAAAAATTAAGAAAAATCCCAAAAACTCCATGAAGTGTCCGTTTGAGGACTACGAACAGTGATCATTAGAGGGAAGACTTGATGCCTCAATTCCCCAACATTATCATCTCGGTGCATATATCTGTCAAAGATGTGGATGTCTAGTCATATCCCGGCAGATAATTAATTTGAGAGCATGAGCATATCTTAAGCACAGATATGTCACTATATACCAGCATGGAAGCAACAGAGAACGGCTACTGCATCATGCTCTCATGATTCCTTTTCTTTATTTTCTTCTCTCTTCTCCATTACAAAATTACTGCGCACACAAGCATAGTTGGAGACACACACACACATACATGTGTGTGTGTGTGTGAGGATTTCCACAGTTGGCGAGAACGTGTTTTAAATATCATTTATACTCGTGTGACTCGAGGCTCATTTTTTAAGGTTGATGTGATATAACTTCTGATAAAATAAATAAATAAAACAAGACGGGTCCTAAGCCATTGAACTCCACTGGTTTTGTTGGCTAGAACAACTGATATTTTTGTTTATATGAAAAATAGATATCTATGTGTCAATTACATAAGAACAATGATTGTTCGCAATAAAAAACAGGAAAGAAGTTAAAATCAATAGAGTATAGTCGAAATCATCACGTTAAAAGAATCCTAATTAACCAGAAGGTTTGAAGAAACAATCAATCATATGACCAAGAGTCATGATAGATCAATGAAAAACAAATGACGTGAAGAGTTTGAATGCACGAAGAATTATAAAGCTTAATTATACTAAAAAAGAAGTCCAAAAAAAAACATTCATGTGTTAATTGTAGAAAAACAATAATTATTCACAACAAAAATGGTGAATGAAGATAAAATTGATCAATTACAGTAGAATTGATCGTGTTGAAAAAAACATGACTAATTAGGAGGTGTGAAGATGGAACTATAGTTGTGTTAATTTTGAGGTCAAATAAAGTTTGGAAACATATTATTTTAGAGGGTACTAGACCTTTATATATTGTTTGGGACATATGTGGAGTTACAA
>Ga0307515_10004354_pt1 | contig 29359 bp, 19 predicted proteins | sample 17_EM_MG_FD_194513 | JGI IMG/M metagenome (GOLD analysis project Ga0307515, IMG submission 194513) | Populus trichocarpa ectomycorrhiza microbial communities from riparian zone in the Pacific Northwest, United States - 17_EM | ecosystem: Host-associated > Plants > Roots > Unclassified | place... | reverse complement strand
AGCGCCGACTCGATGGCCGAGGCCGCGCAAAAAGTAATGGCCGCCCTGAAGTAAACCTGCCTAGGACACGAACATGAGCATCCTCATCAACAAAGACACCAAGGTCATCACGCAGGGCATCACCGGCAAGACGGGCCAGTTTCACACCCGCATGTGCCGCGACTACGCGAACGGCAAGAACTGCTTCGTCGCCGGCGTGAACCCCAAGAAAGCCGGCGAAGACTTCGAAGGCATTCCGATCTTCGCCAACGTGAAAGAAGCCGCCAAGAACACCGGCGCCACGGTCAGCGTGATCTACGTGCCGCCGGCAGGCGCTGCCGCTGCCATCTGGGAAGCCGTTGAGGCCGACCTCGATCTGGCCATCTGCATCACCGAAGGCATTCCCGTGCGCGACATGCTGGAAGTGCGCAACAAGATGAAGCAGAAGGAAGCCAAGGGCGGCAAGAAGACGCTGCTGCTCGGCCCGAACTGCCCAGGTCTCATCACGCCCGATGAAATCAAGATCGGCATCATGCCCGGCCACATCCACCGCAAGGGCCGCATCGGCGTGGTCAGCCGCTCCGGCACGCTGACCTACGAAGCGGTGGCTCAATTGACCGAGATCGGTCTGGGTCAGTCGAGCGCGGTCGGCATCGGCGGCGACCCAATCAACGGCTTGAAGCACATCGACGTGATGCAGCTCTTCAACGACGACCCGGAAACCGATGCCGTGATCATGATCGGCGAGATCGGCGGCCCGGACGAGGCCGATGCGGCCCGCTGGTGCAAGGCCAACATGAAGAAGCCGATCGTCGGCTTCATCGCTGGCGTGACGGCCCCTCCGGGCAAGCGCATGGGCCATGCCGGCGCGCTGATCTCGGGTGGTGCCGACACGGCCGACGCCAAGCTGGCCGTCATGGAAGAGTGTGGCTTTACCGTTACGCGCAATCCGTCGGAGATGGCCAAGCTGCTCAAGGGCCTGCTCTGATCTGCAGTTAGCCTGCGCTCGAGAAGCCGCCTACGGGCGGCTTTTTTATGGGAGCGGGTTGTGGAAACTACAGAAGGGGCAAAGCCCCAACGGCCCGACAATCCGCAATCCTTTCAACCAGAAGAAGAGAGCCCAGCATGGACTTCAGCTCAGGTGCCTTGTGGGGCGCGTTCGGCGCCATCATCGTTGCCAACATCCTGCTGTCGGGGGACAACGCGGTGGTGATCGCGATGGCGGCTCGCTCGCTTCCGCCTGCGCAACAAAAGAAGGCCGTCTTCTGGGGCAGCGCTGCGGCAATCGTGATGCGGGTCGTGTTGACGGTCGTCGCGGTGCAACTGCTGCAACTGCCCTACCTCAAGATCATTGGCGGCGTGCTGCTGCTGTGGATCGGCGTCCAGCTGCTCGTGGACTCCGATGACGACGGCGAGGTCAAGGCCCACGGCACGATGTTTGCCGCGATTCGCACGATCCTGGTCGCCGACTTGGTAATGAGCGTGGACAACGTGCTTGCGGTGGCCGGTGCCGCGGACCGTGCGCCCGAGAACGCCCGGCTGCCGCTGCTCATCGTCGGCCTCGGCCTCTCGATCCCGCTCATCATAGCGGGCAGCACCCTCCTGATGAAGATCATGGACCGCTTTCCCATCATCATCACGCTGGGTGCGGCCTTGCTTGGCTTCCTGGCCGGCGAGATGTTCGTGAGCGACCCGTCCACCAGCGCCTGGTTCCACGCCAACATTCCCGAGGCCGACTTCATCCTCGGCGCAGCGTGCGCCGTGCTCGTGGTGGCCATCGGCATCTGGTTGCAGAGGCGCTCGCGCACCGCGGCAACCAGCTGATTTCGGCCTTGCCTGTGATACCGTGCCGGCTCCAAACGGCAAGGTGAGGCACAGGTCTTGGGCAACGCAGAGCACCTCTTCCGAACATCGGAAACCGGCTGGGGCCTGGGCGCCTTGGCCCTGGTGCTGGTGCTTGGCGAATTGGTGTGGCTGTTGCCGCGACTGCGCCGTGAAGCCGCAGTCGCCGCCTCGGTGATCCTCGCCAGCAGCGTGGTCGCCGTGGGCCTCTTGCTGTGGTGGCAGCTGTCGGTACCGATGGGCTGGATTTTCCCGGTGGTGCTGGCGCTTGGTTTCGGGCACTTGGGGTGGTCTTTAGGTCGGCGGCCTGAGTTGCCGCGGCCCGCCCAGCCCGCAGCGGTTGCGCCCGCATCGACCCAGTCGCCCCACATGGCCGCTCCGGGCCAGCCCGAGCGGCCCACCCTGGGCCGCTATCGTGTCGAACGCGAACTGGGCCGCGGCGCGATGGGCGCGGTTTACCTGGGTGTCGATTCGAAAATCGGGAGGCAGGTGGCCATCAAGACCATGGCTCTGAGCCGCGAGTTCGCAGGCGACGAACTGGTCGAAGCGCGCCAACGCTTCTTTCGCGAGGCCGAGACGGCGGGGCGCTTGCAGCACCCCGACATTGTCACGATCTTCGATGCCGGCGAGGACCAGGAGCTGGCCTTCATCGCGATGGAGTACCTGAAGGGCGACGATCTCCAGGCCTACACCCAAGCGCCGAAGCTGTTGCCGGTGCCCGTCGTGCTTGGCGTGGTGGCACGGGTGGCCGACGCGCTTGGGTACGCGCATAGCCAGGGAGTGGTGCACCGCGACATCAAGCCGGCCAACGTGATGGTGGATCTGCCGGGCGACGTCGTGAAGGTCACCGACTTCGGCATCGCACGCGTCTCCGATTCGAGCCGCACGCGGACGGGCATGGTGCTGGGCACGCCGTCCTACATGTCGCCCGAGCAGATGGCGGGCCGCCGCGTCGACGGGCGAAGCGACCTTTACTCGCTTGGCGTGATGTTGTTCCAGCTGCTCGCCGGCCGCCTGCCGCACCGCTCGGATTCGATGGCCACGCTGATGCATCAGATTGCCAATGAAGCGGCGCCCGACATCCGCAGCGTGCGCCCCGATCTGCCTGAAAGCCTGGCCCGCGTCGTGGCTCTGACGCTTGAGAAGCGGCCCGAGGCGCGCTATGCGAGCGGCCAACTTCTTGCTGCCGATCTGCGTGCGGTAGCGGCCCGGCTGCAGACCTCTGGAGCAGAGCTGCAGCCCGTCGATCCATCCTCCGTTCCCCCCGATTCCAGCGGATTCGCCGAAACTGTGAAATTGCAACGGGCGGATACAAGGCACAATTCCGACTTCTGATGGGTTTGAAAGCTCGATGAATCTCCCCGCGCTCGCCACCGCCATGTCGCTAGAGTTCTTCAGTGCCACGGACACCGGTCGCGCTCGCAACAACAACGAAGATTCCATCGCTGTTCAAGAAGCTGCCGGGTTGGTGGTGCTGGCCGACGGCATGGGCGGATACAACGCCGGCGAAGTCGCCAGCGGCATGGCGACTTCGTTCATCAAGACCGAACTGGGGCGCTGGTTGCAAGAGGCTTCAGGCAGCGCGTCGGATACCGATGTGCGTCGTGCGATGGACATCTGCGTCGACAACGCCAACCGAGCCATCTTCAACGCAGCCAACTCCAACCCCCAGTACGCCGGCATGGGCACCACCCTGGTAGTCGGCGCGTTCCGCGATGGCCGTCTGTTGATGGGGCATGTGGGCGACTCGCGTGGCTATCGCTTTCGCGGCGGGCGCCTGGTGCAAATTACACACGACCACTCGCTGCTGCAGGAGCAGATCGACTCCGGCCTCATCACGCCGGAGCAAGCCGCGTTCTCGACCAACAAGAATCTGGTGACGCGTGCGGTGGGTGTCGAAGACACGGTGCTGCTCGAAACACACCTGCACGACATCATGCCGGGGGACATCTACCTGTTGTGCTCTGACGGCTTGTCCGACATGCTGGACGACGAGAGCATTGCTCAGGTATTGCAAGGGCACGATTCGCTCGAAGAGAGCGGGGTTGCGTTGATCGACGCAGCCAATGACGCGGGTGGAAAGGATAATATTGCGGTGGTGTTGGTACGAGTGCGGGGGCAAAGCAACCCGCCTCGTTCATGGTGGCCATTCAGGCGCTGAGGCACTGATTCCGCAACTCCACCATTACGGCCCAGCTCCTGGGCCAAGTGACAAGAAAGAGACTGAGGTCAAGCATGGGCAAGCTGGTCGTATCGCTCGACGGAGTCGTGATCAAGGAAGTGCAGATCACCAAGGACAAGACGACCCTCGGCCGCAGGCCTTACAACGACATCGTCATCGACAACCTGGCCGTTAGCGGTGAGCACGCCGTGCTGCAGATGGTGGGCACCGACGTCTTCATCGAAGACCTCAATAGCACCAACGGCACCTATATCAACGGCAAGGCCGTGAAGAAGCAACTGCTGACCCACAACGACACGGTCGAGATCGGCAAATACAAGATCAAGTACCTCGTGGACGACGGCACAGACTACGAGAAGACCATGATCATGAAGCAGGGTGCTGCAGCACCCGCCAGCTACAGCCATGGCTTCGCGCATACGTCGGCCCAGGGCGGCCCGAACTCTGGCTTTGGCGGGCTCGGTCAAGCTGTGGCGCCGGGCACGATCAAGGTTTTGAACGGTGCCGCTGCAGGCCGTGAGGTTGCGCTCACCAAGGTCGTCACGACCGTCGGTAAACCGGGCGTGCAAGTCGCTTCCATCACCAAGCGGCCGGGAGGGTACGTGTTTGCCCACGTGGAAGGTGCGAGCCGGCCCACCATCAATGGCAACCCGCTGGTCGGCGACACCTTGCATCTGAAGAACGGCGACGTGATCGAACTCGCTGGCACGCAGATGCAGTTCATCCAGGCCTGACCCTGCTTGCGGGCGTGAATCTTTTCACGCCGAGGTGCCGCCCGTCGCCAGGCTGCGGCGCATTCACGGCGAAATGCGACATCGGTCCCTTGCCGCGGCGGGCGGCAGCCTTCAGCATTGGGTAGCAGCGCCTTGTTGGCGCTGAATCGTTGCCCAGCCCGCTCCCAGACCCATGAAAATTCGCGTTCTCGGCTGCTCCGGCGCCATCGCCGAAGGCAGCCGAACCACTTCCTTTTTGGTCGACCATGATGTGCTGGTCGACGCCGGAACGGGGGTGGGCGACCTGCCCCTCGAAGCCCTGGCGCAGATCGATCACATTCTCGTCAGCCACTCGCATCTGGATCACGTGCTGGCCATCGGTTTGCTGGCTGACAGCGTGATGCGCATTCGCGTCGCGCGGGGCCGCCCGCCGATCCAGGTGCATGCGTTGCCCGAGACGCTGGATGCTTTACGCAAGCACATTTTCAATGGCGTCATCTGGCCGGACTTCACCCGGTTGCCTCGTGCGGACAGCCCGGTGCTGCAACTGGTGCCCTTTGCGGTAGGTGACCGGCTCTGCCTGGGCAGCAAACACTTTGAAGTGCTAAGCGCCGCTCACACGGTGCCCGCTGTCGGTTTTGGTCTGCAAGGGCGCGATGGCTGGTGGGTTTTCACAGGAGACACGGGTCCTAACCCCGCGTTGTGGCAGCGCCTGTCCAGCATGACGGTTTCTCACCTCGTCATCGAGACGGCCTTCAGCGATGAAGAGAGCGAGTTGGCTCGCCTGAGCCAGCACCTGTGTCCAGAGAAACTTGGCCATGAACTCGCTCACCTGGCAGGCGAAGTCAACGTGCACATCACCCATATCAAGCCCGGCGAGGTCAATGCCGTGATGGCTGAGGTCAGCGCGTTGGCAATGCCCCATCACGTGAGCGCATTGCGAGCCGGTCAGGTCTTGGAACTGGCTTGATCAGGCAGTGACGAATCCCGTCAACCTGTGTCAACGTGCAACGTGACTTCCTGCCGGCGGTGACCGTTTGTGTCAGAACAACGGGCGAATTCCACGGTTTTTCGAACGATCCGCCTTGGCACGGGGGCTGCAACCAAGACTTCGTTCCTCCCTCATCCCCTTCCAGGAGCTATACATGAAGCGTTCTATGCAAAAGGGTTTCACCCTGATTGAACTGATGATCGTTGTCGCGATCATCGGCATCTTGGCTGCCATCGCGCTGCCGCAGTACCAAACATACGTTGTGAAGTCGCAACTCACCCGTGTTATCGGTGAAGCCGGCGCACTGAAGACAAATGTCGATACGTGCATCTTGAATGGTCAGTTGGCGGTTGCGGCAGCTGCCGCAGGCGCCAACAACTGCGACCCGCAAGCGACGCCATCCAGCCTGCTGGTTGGTGCATTGCAGGGCACGGGTCCTGCGGTAATAGCCGGTGTGAATGGCTATCCGCAAGTGACTTCGGCCGCAGGTGCTGCAACCCTCACAGGTACCAGCGACATGATTCAAGCGACGTTTGGCGGTAGCGCGTCGGCAACGTTGAAGAATGCAGGTACCCCGTTTACTGTTACCTGGACGCGTGACCCCAACGGAGCTTGGTCCTGCGCTACCACGGCGCCTGCCAAGTACGCACCTCCGTCGTGCCCTGGCGCCTGATCTGTTCTAAGACTTTCCAAAAAAGGAGCCGCCTTAGGGCGGCTCTTTTTTTTTTGTGACTAGAACATGCCGATGTGCAAATGACAGTTCCGCGGCCGACCCCGTTGGTCGACCTACGTCTTCGAGCAATTTTGTCCACGTGCCAAGGGTGACCGTTTGTGTCAGATCGTGTGGCACATGTCACGATTTCTGAGGCAATGGACCTTGGCACACAGAGTGCAAAACAAGCTTCATCTCATTCCACATTCGTTTCAGGAGCCCTAGATGAAGCGGTCCATGCAAAAAGGGTTCACCCTGATCGAACTGATGATCGTTGTGGCGATCATCGGAATCCTTGCTGCGATTGCGTTGCCGCAGTACCAAACATACGTTGTCAAGTCTCAACTCACTCGTGTCATTGGAGAAGCGGCTGCGTTGAAGACCGTCATCGAGACTTGTATTGTGGATGGTCGCCTAACGATTGGAGTTCCCTCTGTGACTACCCCAAATAACTGTGATCCACAGGCCACGCCATCCAATCTAATGTCTTCGGTGGCTGGCCCCTTGCAAGGCGCGGGGGCTGCTGCAACGGACGGTGTCAACGGCTATCCGCAGGTGAACGCGATTCTTACGGGTGCTGGTGGCGACACGATCACCGCGACGTTTGGAGGTTCTGCCTCGTCAACGCTGAAGAACGGGGGGGCTCCTTTTACTGTTACCTGGACGCGAAACACCCATGGCGACTGGAGCTGTGTGACGACTGTCCCCAACAGGTTTGCCCCGCCTGCTTGTCCAGGGGCCTGATTTAGGAGCACCTAAGAGAGACAGCGCCCGCTATCAAGGGACATTTGCTCCGAGGCCTGGACCAGCTGCGATATCGAGTTGCCTGCTGTTCGCCGCCAGCACGTATCGCAGTCTTTGGAATACCTTTCGGCGGTCGTGGCATTTAGTATCAAGCATGTATTGAGCGAAGCGAGTCGTGGTTAGCGATACAGTCAGTTCAGTGCAACGGCGCTGCCGTCTTCTTTCTGAACCTGGCCCAGCGTCAGTTGAGTTTCGTGCCATCTTCTCCGCCCTACATACCTTCGATCTCAGTTGAGAACTCGGCGAGTGGCCGATTCCTCTTACTGCTGGCAGCGGCTGCACTGGCCATCTGCGGGCCGGCCTTGCTCGCTCGGAACCTTCCACCATCTGCTACTTTCTTCAACCAAGCCGCGGCACTCTTGGGGTGGGCAATCTTTCTGGCTTTGATTACGCAGAATTTGTCTGTTGCACCATTGAAGCAAACGCATTGCAGCGTGCAGGCCAGTTTGGCGATGATGCTAATGGTTCTTGCGACCAGCATGTCATTGCTGATCGAACGGTTGCCGGCCAGCTTGGCGCTCTCCAATTTGTGTCTGCTGGCTGCCGGATTGCTGACACTCGTTGTCGGCGCGACATTGCGCTTTCGAGCCATTGGTCGAATTGCATTCAAGGTCGTTTGTGTGGTGACGTTGGCAGCCGGAATATTCGGCTTCCTGTTGGCCCTGGTCCAAATTTTCTTGCCCAGCTGGGCTGATGGGGATTGGATCGCACGTTCAGCCACTCAGGGCCGCGCTGGTGGAAATCTTCGTCAACCTAATCATTTGAGCAGTTTGCTGCTGTGGTCCATGGCTGCTCTTGTCTGCCTTCATGAGGTGGTGGTGGAGAGTAAACCCACTTCGTTATTCAGACGATTGCGTGCTGGCACCACGGCGTTGATGGTCGCACTCATATTCGGGGTCGTTTTCACGGTTTCTCGTACGGGCACGGTTGGCATCGTTCTGCTAGCTCTGTGGGGCGTGGCCGACCGCCGCCTGTCGCGCTTCACCCGAGTTTTACTCTGGCTGACGCCGCTGATATACATTCTCTGCTGGCTCGGCATGAGCGAGTGGTCGCAGGCGGGAGCACATGACTTCGCGGGGGGTGTTCAACTACACAAATCCGACCCCTCCAGCTCGCGTTTCGGCATCTGGGCCAACACGCTGGAGCTGATCAAACAGAACCCGTGGTTCGGGGTCGGCTGGGGTGAATTCAACTTCGCCTGGACACTCACACCCTTCCCTGGCCGGCCGACGGCATTCTTTGACCACACGCACAACCTGCCGCTGCAGTTCCTGGTCGAACTCGGCATCCCGCTGGGGACGCTGGTGCTTGGCCTGTTGCTGTGGGCGTTGTGGAAGGCATTTCGCGCCTGCATCACCACCCCCGAACCCGACAGCCGCATGGTTCGCACGGCATTCGTCATGGTGCTGATGATGGTCGTGCACAGCATGCTGGAGTACCCGCTCTGGTATGCCTACTTCTTGCTGCCGACGGCGTTTGCGCTGGGCATCTGTCTCGGGCACTCCGGGCCACCTGCTACTCAGGAGTCGGAGACGAGCGCGGCTCCATCATCAACGTGGCTGCGGCGCACGCTGATCGGCGCATCCATCGCGCTGATGATCGGCACCGTCGCGTCCGTGGTCGACTACATGCGCGTCGTCGCCATCTTCTCGGCGTCTGAAGACGAGATGCCACTGTCGTACCGCATCGCCGAAGGACAGAAAAGCTGGTTCTTCGCCCACCACGCCGACTACGCCGCAGCCACCGTGGCGGAGCATCCCTCCGAAGCCATGAAGGCATTCCGGCGCGCCCCGCACTTCCTGCTCGACACGCGTTTGATGATGGCCTGGGCCAAGGCTTACAACGAGCGTGGCGACGTCGAACGTGCCCGCTACATTGCGGACCGCCTGCGGGAGTTCCGCAACCCCGATGCGTCCGAGTTCTTCGCCGAGTGCGACAAGCCGCTGAAGGCGGGCGACGCCAAGCCCTTCCAGTGCACGCCGGCCACGCGCCACTTCACTTACGAAGACTTCAAGATGCGCTCGAACTGAGCGAGCGCGCGGCTCAGGTCGCGGCGACCCAGTCGCCCGACTTGCCGCCATGCTTTTCCAGCACGCGGATCTCGCCCATCACCATGCCACGGTCGGCCGCCTTGCACATGTCGTAGATGGTGAGCAGGCCGACTTGCACGGCGGTCAGCGCTTCCATCTCCACGCCGGTGCGGCCCAGGGTTTCCACTTGCGCGATGCAGCGCACCAGGCCCGCCGCTTCGTCAATCTCGAACGACACCGCCACGCGCGTGATCGGCAGTGGGTGGCACAGCGGAATCAACTCGGCCGTGCGCTTGCTCGCCTGAATGGCCGCCACACGCGCGATGCCGATCACGTCGCCTTTCTTCGCCGTCCCGCTCTGGATCAGCGCCAACGTCGGCGGTTGCATGCGGATCACGCCACTGGCGCGGGCGATGCGGTGCGTCTCCTGCTTGGCCGACACGTCGACCATGTGAGCCTGCCCCTGCTCGTCAAAATGCGTGAGCGGCGATGGCGAAACAGGCGATGGCGCAGACGTGGACATGGTCGGGAAACATGGGAGCAACGTGTCGCTGGCATCATAGCGACGCCGCCGGGCGCTGCGGGCTGAACCTTCATGCCCGCCCCGGCTCCAACGGGTTCGCCATGCTTACAGCCGCTTCGCCACCTTGAACGCCACCCTTCGACCCCCTCGCGCGAAGCGCCTGCTGGCGAGCCTGTGCGCTGTGAGTCTGCTCGTGACATCGCTCGTGCCCCCGGCAGCGATGGCGCAAGATCGGTTGCCGGCGCTCGGCGACGCAGCGTCCGAAGACCTGAGCGTGGGCAGCGAGCGGCGGATTGGCGAACAGGTCATGCGCGAAATCCGCCGCGACCCCGACTACCTCGACGACCCGGTGCTGCTGGAGTACCTGCAATCGGTCTGGCAGCCCTTGGTCAAGGCCTCACGCGACCGCGGCAACATCTCGCCCGACATCGACCAGGCCTTCGCCTGGGAACCCTTCCTCGTGCGCGACCGCAGCGTCAACGCCTTCGCGCTACCGGGCGGTTTCGTCGGCGTGAACCTGGGTCTGATCGCGATGACGACCACGCGCGACGAGCTGGCCTCGGTGCTCGCGCACGAAATGTCGCACGTCACCCAGCGCCACATCGCGCGCGGCATGGCCAACAGCCAGCGCCAATCGCTGATCGGGCTGGCCTCGATGATCCTCGGCATTCTCGCGGCCTCGCGGAGCAACCGGGTCGACGGCGCCAACGCCATCTTCACCGGCGGCCAGGCGGTGGCTGCGCAAGGCCAGCTCAACTTCTCGCGCGACGTCGAGCGCGAGGCCGATCGCATCGGGTTCGGCGTGCTCACGCAGGCCGGCTTCGCGCCCGGCGGCATGGCCGCCATGTTCGAGAAACTCGACCAGGCCTCGCGCCTGAACGACAGCGGCGGCTTCCCTTACCTGCGCACCCACCCGCTCACTGCCGAGCGCATCGGCGAAGCCCGCTCGCGCCTGGGCACCGCCCCGCCCGTGGCGCCAGTGAGCGTGCTCGCGCACACGGTGGCGCAGGCGCGTGCCAAGGTGATGATGGATTCGCGGGTCGACGCCTTACGCCGCTGGGAGACACTCGAAGCACCTTCTTCCGCGAGCGTGGCCGACAAACTGATGGCCGCCTACGCCAGTGCATTGGCTGCCACGCTGCTGCGCGATTGGGCGCGTGCCGACACCTCGCTGCAGCTGGCGCTCGGCCTCGTGCGCGGCAGCCCGCGCAGCGATGCCTTTGCCGAACGCGAAGTGGTGTTACTGCAAGTGCAATCGCTGATCGAGCGCGGCGACGCCGCCCGCGCATCCGAAGCGCTCAAGCCCTACGCCAAGGCCGACGGCGTGCCCTCGTCGCGTGCGGTGATGCTGTTGGGGGCGCAGGTGGCCCTGTCGGTCGACAAAGACGCCGTGCAGCGCAGCGTCGAAGAAATGCAGACCTGGACCGCGCTGCACCCGCAAGACGCCACCGTCTGGTCGCAGCTCAGCCGCTCGTGGGAGCAGATGGGCCACAGCCTCCGCGCTCTGCGTGCCGACGCTGAATCGCGCATTGCCATCGGTGACCTCACGGGTGGAGTCGACCGCCTGCGCGCCGGCCAGAAGCTGGCCCGCAGCACCCGCACCGTCGACTTCATCGAGGCCTCGGTGATCGAAGCACGCCTGCACGAGATCGAGAGCCAGGTGCGTCGCCGCGAAGCGGAAGAGCGCCGAGAAGGCCGGGGCTGATCAGAGTCTGAGACTTAGCGAACGCTCATGCTCCACATGAGCAAACGAACGCACTGAAGCGACACCTTGCTGTCGTATCCTTGCCGCCAACAAAAAGGCAGGGAGTTCGCATGCATCGCTCGATCAGACACGCCGCGCTCGCGGTCGTTTTCGCCATGTTCGGCGCCGGTGCGACGCTCGCCGCCACGGTCGCATCCGTCACCCCGCAGGGTGAAGTGGCCCAGGTCCGGCAGGTTGTCGTCAAGTTCTCAGAAGCCGTCGTGCCGTTTGGTGACTTGCGGCTGCCCGATCCCTTCAGCGTGAACTGCGAAGGCGCCGCGCCCAAAGGCAGCGGCCGCTGGTCGGATGCGCGCGTGTGGCTCTACGACTTTCACGAAGCGCTGCCGCCCGGCACGCGTTGCACGCTCAAGCCGCGTGCCGACTGGAAACCGCATACAGGCGCGCTCACAGTCAACACCAACTTCAGCTTCAACACCGGCGGCCCGGCAGTGGTCTCGACTTACCCGCACGACGGCAGCCAGATCGAGGAAGACCAGAACTTCCTGCTGCAGCTCAACGGTGCGGCGGTCGAGTCCACGGTGCTCGAGGGCGCCTCGTGCGAGATCGAAGGCATCGGCGAACGTGTGCCGGTTCGGGTGGTCACCGGTGCCGTGCGAGACGAAGTGCTGAAGGAGCGCAAGCTGCAGAAGCAGGCTGACCGCGTGCTGCTGCTGGCCTGCCAGCGCCCGCTGCCGAGTGACGCGGCGGTTCGCCTGGTCTGGGGCGCAGGCATTGCTGCCCAGGCCAACCCGAAGATCGCGACGCGCACCGAACAACGCTTCGCCTTCCGCACGCGCGAGGCCTTTACCGCCGAGTTCAGCTGCGAGCGCGAGCGGGCCGATGCGCCGTGCTTGCCGATCCGGCCAATGTCGCTGCGCTTCTCGTCGCCGATCTCGCGCGAGGTGGCCCAAGGCGTGCGGCTCAAACCGGACTCGGGGTCCGCGCTCAAGGCAGTCTTCGACAAGGACGATCAGGCCACCGAAGTCACTGCACTGCGCTTCCCGTCGCCGCTGCCCGAGAACATGTCGTTCACGATCGAGTTGCCGGGTGACGTGAAAGACGCGTCGGGCCGCTCGCTGAGCAACGCCGACAGCTTCCCGCTCAAGGTGGCCACCGGCGACGCACCGCCCATCGCCAAATTTGCTGCCGCGCCCTTTGGCGTGGTGGAGCTGAACGGTGAAGCCATGCTGCCGGTCACGCTGCGTCATGTGCAGGGCGACCTGCGGCCGGCAGCTACGGCGGGCGCCGTGCGCATCAAGACCTTGCGCAGCGATGCAGAGATCTTCGAGTGGTACCGCAAGGTTGCGGCATTTCACGAGCGAAACCTGAGCGCGCAAGCCGCAGGGCTGCCCGAATCGCAGTGGTACGAGATCGAGCGTGTGACCGACGGCAAAGGCCGCACCAAGCAGGTCAAGCGCATGCGCTCCCTGCCGTCGCGCGAGCTGTCGCTGCTCAACAAGGGCAGCGACGTGCGCAAGCTTGACCTGCCGCAGTTGCAAGGCGGCGACCCGCGGCCGTTCGAGGTGGTAGGCATTCCGATCGCCGAGCCGGGCTACCACGTGGTCGAGATCGAGTCTCGCCGCCTCGGCGAGTCGCTGCTCGACAAGAAGGCGCCGATGTTCGTGCGCACCGGCGTGCTGGTCACCAACCTTGGCGTGCACTTCAAGCTGGGTCGCGAGAACAGCTTGGTCTGGGTCACCACGCTCGACCTTGGCAAGCCAGTGCCCGACGCCGAGGTGGCGGTGAACGACTGCACCGGCCAGCGCCTGTGGGCTGGGCGCACCGATGCACAGGGCCTCGCCAAGGTCGACAAGGCGCTCGAGATGCAGATGGGCGAATGTCCCGGCGAGCCAGGCTACTTCGTCACCGCACGCAAGGCCGCCAAGGCCAAAGACGCCAAAGCCGTCACCGACATCGCCTTCGTGTTCAGCAGCTGGCAGAAGGGCGTGGAGTCGTGGCGATTCAACCTGCCGACCAGCAGCGGTTCGTCACCAGACCTGCGCGCCCACACGGTGTTCGACCGCACGCTGCTGCGCGCCGGCGAAACCGTGTCGATGAAGCACTTCGTGCGGCGTGAAAGCTCGGCCGGCCTGGCCAACGTGCCCGTCGCCGAGCTGCCCACGCGCATGAAGATCGTGCACCAGGGCAGCGGCCAAGAGTTCGTGATCCCGCTCAGCTGGAACGGCACTCGCACTGCGTCGTCCACCTGGAACATCCCGGCGGCCGCCAAGCTTGGCGTGTACGACGTGGTTCTCGAGCGCGAGAACGTTGACGAAGAGAAGCACCGCAGCCGGTGGCAGAGCGGCAACTTCCGCGTCGAAGAATTCCGCCTGCCGCTGGTCGACGCGATCGTGAGCGGCCCCAAGGCCGTGGCGGTGGCACCCAAGGAGCTGCCGATCAATGTGCAGCTCAACTACTTCAGCGGTGGCGGCATGGCCCAGGCGCCTGCGCGCGTCACGGCCCTGCTGCGCAACCGCGGCAACGGCTTTGCCGGCTACGACGAATTCAGCTTCGAGCCGCCACGCAACGTGGGCGAGCGCGACACAAGCGGTGACGACGAAGAGCAGCGCAGCGACAGCAGCAAGCTGGTCGCCGACAAGCAGGCGCTGACCACCGACCGCAATGGCGCGGCCAGCCTCACGCTGAAGGACCTGCCGAAGATCACGCGTGCCAGCGAGCTCGTCACCGAAGTGACCTTCAACGACCCGAACGGCGAGGTGCAGACCGCCAGCAACCGCATCGCGCTGTGGCCGAGTGCAGTGGTGGTGGGCGTGAAGACCGGCTCATGGGCCAGCAGCCGTGGCAAGGTGAAGTTCCAGGCGCTCGCGCTCGACACGGCGGGCAAGCCGCTCAAGGGCCAGAGCGTCGAGGTGCGCGGCCGGCTCTCGCAGGTCATCAGCACACGCAAGCGCATGGTGGGCGGCTTCTACGCCTACGACAACCGCACCGAGGTCAAGGACCTCGGCTCGCTGTGCAGCGGCAGCACCGACGACCGCGGCCTGCTGCTCTGCGAGGCCGCGCTGGAGACGGCGGGCCAGGTCGAACTGATCGCGCAGGCGAAAGACGGCGACGGCAACGTGGCCCAGGCCGCATCGAGCGTGTGGGTCACCAAGCAGGGCGAACTCTGGTTCGCGCAAGACAACGACGATCGCATCGACGTGCTGCCCGAGAAGAAGAGCTACCAGCCCGGCGAGACGGCGCACCTGCAGGTGCGCATGCCCTTCCGTGAAGCGACGGCGCTGGTAAGCGTCGAGCGCGAAGGCATCATCAGCACGCAGGTGGTCACGCTGCGCGGCGACGACCCGACGGTCGACCTCAAGATCGACAAGACCTGGGGCCCCAACGTCTACGTGAGCGTGCTGGCGCTGCGCGGCCGCATCCGCGAGGTGCCGTGGTATTCGTTCTTCACCTGGGGCTGGAAGGAGCCGATGAACTGGGTGCGCTCGTTCTGGTACGAAGGGCGTGAATACCAGGCGCCGACGGCGATGGTCGACTTGTCCAAGCCGGCCTTCAAGCTGGGCGTGGCGGCCATCAAGGTCGGCATTGCCGAGCACGAGTTGCAGGTGAGCGTGACGAGTGACAAGCCGCAGTACGCCATCCGCCAGAAGGCCACCGCGCGCATCAAGGTGCTGCACGACGGCAAGCCGCTCGCCGGCACCGAGATTGCCTTTGCGGCGGTCGACGAAGGCCTGCTCTCGCTGCGGCCTAACGAGTCGTGGAACCTGCTGGGCTCGATGATCCAGCAACGTTCGTGGGGCGTGGAGACCAGCACCGGGCAGAGCGAGATCATCGGGCGGCGCCACTACGGCCGCAAGGCGATCGCCGCGGGCGGCGGTGGCGGCAAGAACTCGACGCGAGAGCTGTTCGACACGCTCTTGCTGTGGAAGGACCGCGTGGTGCTAGACGCCAATGGCGAAGCAACCATCGAGGTGCCACTCAACGATTCGCTGACCAGCTTCAAGCTGGTGGCAATTGCCGACGCTGGCGTGCAGCAGTTCGGCACCGGCAGCACCAGCATCCGCGTGACGCAAGACTTGCAGGTGCTCTCGGGCCTGCCGCCGCTGGTGCGCGAAGGCGACCAGTTCAGCGCGATGCTGACGCTGCGCAACACCACCACGCACGAGATGAAGGTGCGTGCCACGCTGCAAGGCACCGCCAACAGCGGTAACAGCGGTAATGGCGGTAATGGCGACAAAGAAGAGATCACCCGCACGCCCATGAGCTTCGCGCCGCAAGACGTGACCATCGCCGCCGGCGGCGCGAAAGAAGTCGTGTGGCCGGTCGATGTGCCAGCGGATGCCTTCAGCGTGGCCTGGGAAGCCGCGGCCGAAGAGCAAGGCGGCCAGGCTGGACAAGAGCGGGCGAAAGACCGCTTGAAAGTGACGCAGTTGGTGACCGCGTCAGTGACGATCCGCGTGCTGCAAGCCACGCTGCAACAGCTCGACGGTCCGTTCACGCTGCCGATTGCCGCGCCGGTCGACGCACTGCCCGAGAGCGGCGTGAAACGCGGCGGCGTCAACGTCGCGGTGCAGCCCAAGCTGAGCGGCGCGCTGCCTGGCATGCGCCGCTACTTCGAGACCTATCCGTTTGCCTGCCTGGAGCAGAAGACCTCGAAGTCGGTAGGCCTGAAAGACGCGAAGCTGTGGAGCGCGGTGGCGAATGCACTGCCCACCTACCTCGACAGCGATGGCCTGGCCAGCTACTTCCCGCCGCGTGCCGAAGACGGTGCGCGCGGCAGCGACCGCCTCACTGCCTACGTGCTCGCCGCGACCAACGAGGCCGGCTTCGAGCTGCCCGGCCCAGCGCAGGAGCAGATGCTCGACGGCCTGACTGCGTTTGTCGAAGGCCGCATCGAGCGCAAGTTCTGGTCGCCGCGCGCCGACCTCGACGTGCGCAAGCTCGCTGCCATCGAGGCTTTGTCGCGCTACGGCCGTGCGACGCCGAAGATGCTGGGCTCGATCAACCTGATTCCCAACCAGTGGCCCACGGCGGCGTTGATCGACTGGTTCAACATCCTGAAGCGCGTGAAGAACGTGCCCGACCAGGCCAAGCGGCTCGACGAGGCGCAGCAGATCTTGCGCAGCCGCCTCACCTACGCCGGCACCACGCTGCGCTTCAGCAACGAGGCCGATGACTTCTGGTGGTGGCTGATGGACAGCGCCGACGCCAATGCGGCGCGGCTGATCCTCGCGGTGCTCGACGAGCCGGGCTGGAAGGACGACATTCCGCGCATGGTGGTCGGCAGCCTGGCGCGGCAGCGCTCGGGCGCGTGGCTCACCACCACCGCCAACCTGTGGGGCTCGCTCGCACTCGACAAGTTCTCGGCCAAGTTCGAATCGGTGAAGGTGGCTGGCAAGACGGTGGCCAACACCGGCGACAAGCCGATGTCCATCGATTGGAGCCGCTCGGCGGAGGGCGGCGCAGTGAAGTTGGCATGGCCCGAGAAAGCCGGCAACCTCAGCGTGATGCAAGAAGGCAGCGGCAAGCCCTGGCTCACCGTGCAAAGCCTCGCGGCCGTGCCCTTGAAGACGCCGATCCGCGCCGGCTACAGCCTCACCCGCAGCGTCAGCGCGGTCGAGCAGAAGGACAAGAGCAAGTGGTCGCGCGGTGACGTGCTGCGCGTGCGGGTCGAGATCGAAGCGCAGAGCGACATGACCTGGGTGGTGGTGAGCGACCCGGTGCCTGGCGGCGCGACCTTGCTCGGCTCGGGCCTGGGGCGCGACTCGGCCATCGCCACCAGTACCGAGAAACGCGAAGGCAGCGCATGGACGGCGTATGAAGAGCGCAGCTTCGAGGCCTTCCGCAGCTACTACGAGTACTTGCCACGCGGCAAGCACGTCGTCGAGTACACGGTGCGGCTGAACAACCCCGGCAAGTTCGCGCTGCCGCCGACACGTGTGGAGGCGATGTACGCGCCCGAGAGCTTTGGCGAGCTGCCGAATGCGGCACTGGAAGTGGCGCCGTGACAGACCACGACGCCGTCGACTCTCCGTTCGCCCTGAGGGATCGAAGGGCAGCGAAGTGCGCGGCGTTGTTGCGTCTGGGCGCCGTCGTCCTGGCAATGGCAGCTGGGTCGGCCCACGCCGTGCCGAGCTTCAACGAAGTGCAGGCCGCCTACCGCCCGTCCGACGTGACGCTGCTCGATCGCCAAGGCACGCCGCTGCAGACCGTGCGCGTCGACAAGACCGTGCGCCGCCTGCCCTGGGTGCCGCTGCGCGAGATGTCACCGGCCTTGCTGCAGGCCATCGTGCTGAGCGAGGACAAGCGCTTCTACGAGCACAGCGGCGTCGACTGGAGCGCGGTGGCGCAAAGCGCCTGGGCCAATGTGTGGAACACACGCACGCGCGGGGCGTCGACGCTGACGATGCAGCTCGCCGGCCTGCTCGACGACGACCTCGCCCGCCCGGCCGGTGGCCGCAGCGTGGCGCAGAAGCTGGGCCAGGCCTACACCGCCCAGCGGCTTGATGCGTCGTGGAAGAAGAGCGAGGTGCTCGAGGCCTATCTCAACCGCGTGGCGTTTCGCGGGGAGCTGGTGGGCATCGGTGCCTTGTCGCAAACGCTGTTCGGCAAGTACCCGAGCGGCCTTGATGCGCAAGAGGCCGCGATTGCTGGGGCCTTGCTGCGTGGGCCCAACGCGAGCGCCGACGTGGTGGCACAGCGCGCTTGCGGCATCCTGAAGCTGCAGAAGCAGGCTTGCGAAGGCGTCACGGCGCTGTCGCACAGCGCGCTCAACCGCCGCGGTGGCATGCCGCTGGGCGAGCAGCTCGCGCCGCACTTCGCGCGGCAACTGGCGTTGAGCGGTGAGCCGACGCAGCGCACCACGCTCGATGCGCGGCTGCAGCGCGTGGCCACCGCCACGCTGCGCCGCCAGCTCACCGAGCTGAACGGCCGCAACGTCGAAGACGGCGCCGTGCTCGTGCTAGACAACATGAGCGGCGAGGTGCTCGCATGGGTCGGCTCCAGCGGCGATCTGTCGGATGCCGCGCAGGTGGACGGCGTGACCGCACGGCGCCAGCCCGGGTCCACGCTCAAGCCCTTCGTCTACGAGCTGGCCTTCGAGCGCCGCCTCATCACGCCAGCGAGCCTGCTCGACGATTCGCCGGCGCAGCTGTCCACCACCAGCGGTTTGTACTTGCCGCAGAACTACGACAAGGAGTTCAAGGGCTGGATCAGCGCACGCACCGCGCTCGGCGCGAGCCTCAACGTGCCGGCCGTTCGCGTGGGTGCCATGGTCGGGCCCGACGCTCTGCTGGCGCGGCTGAATGCACTTGGACTGGCGCTGCCCGAGTCCGGCGGCTACTACGGCCATGCGCTGGCGCTCGGCGCGGCAGATGTGAGCTTGCTGGCGTTGACCAACGCCTACCGCAGCCTAGCCAATGGCGGCGTGTTTGCTCCGGTGGCGTTGAAGCCCACGTCGACGAAACCGCAACGCGTGGCCGATGCCGCAGCGGTGTACCTCGTCACCGACATCCTGGCCGACAACGCAGCACGCGCACGCACCTTCGGGCTCGACAGTGCGCTTGTCACGTCCGGCTTCGCGGCCGTGAAGACCGGCACCAGCAAGGACATGCGCGACAACTGGTGCGTCGGCTTCACCGACCGCTACACGGTGGGCGTGTGGGTCGGCAATGCGAGCGGCGAGGCCATGCACAACGTGAGCGGCGTGAGCGGTGCGGCACCGGTGTGGCAGGCGCTTGTGCGCCATCTGCATCAGGGCCAACCATCACGCCGGCCCGCCATGCCGGGCGGCGTGGTGGCCGACCGTGTGCGCTTCGATGCCGATCGCGAGCCGGCACGCGACGAGCTGTTCCTCGCGGGCACCACGCAAACGCAGTGGAAGTCCACGGCACAAGCGCAAGGCACGCAGCGCTTCGGCATCACCAGCCCGCGCGACGGCAGCATCTTCGCGGTGGACCCCGACATGCCTCCACGCGCGCAGCGCATCACCTTCGAAGGCGAGCGAGGAACATGGCTGCTCGACGGCAAGGCGCTGGGCCAGGGTGAGCGCATCAGCTGGGCGCCATGGCCGGGTCGGCATGAATTGAGCCTTGTCGGGCGCGATCAACGCGTGCTGCAGACAGTGCGCTTCGAAGTGCGCGGCGCTGGCGTGAAGACGGCGCAGCGTGCGACGCAGGCGCCGCTGAGATAGAGCGGCTCGCGAGCGCCCTCCGTCAGCCGCTCGCGACACGCGTTAGCTCGGCGCGGGACCCATCGATGAATCAGATGCTTGCGTTTCAGGAATGAAACCTGCGGCGTAGCACGTCCATCAACGTGGCAGAGCCGGGCGTAACGACCCGTGACGAGCCCGAAGGCCACCTGGACGGAGAGCAGCGATCATGAAAGTACACACGATGACCAAGGCGGTGTCGCCTGCGGATGACGCGGCCTCGCGCGGCCATGTGCCGCGTTTTGTCAGCGGCCTGCCAGTTGTTGCGCAGGGTCAATGCGCTGAATCCGATGGCACACGACTCCGCTCCAGCTCGCTCGCCGCGCTGGGCCTGTTGTTCAGCGCAGCGCTGGCGCTCTCGGCCTGCGGCTCGGGAAGCGACGGCACAGCAGATGCCCCCAGCGCTGCGCCGCCTATCAGCAACGCCCCGCCCGCGCCCGCACCCGCGCCGATCACACCGGCGCCGGCACCCACACCCGCGGCACCTGCACCCGCCACGCCGGCACCCGTCGGTGCTCCCGCCACACCGCCTGCGGCGGGTACGCCGGTCGCCGCGCCAGCCGGTCTCGGCGCCACGGATTACCTACCCCTCTTTGTCGACGGCACCAAGGTAGTCGAACAAGTGCAGTACGCGGAGGCCGACGGCACCCTGGTCACCATCGCCGGCTTTCGCCCCACCCCGCGCCATGCGCGCGAAGGCGGCGAGGAGTGGACGGACCCCGTCGACAAAGGGCCGGGCAATTACCTCGCCTTTCCCCCGTTCTACTTTCAGAACCGAACCTTCGGCTTGGTCATTCGCGACGAAGTTCCGGCTGGGCGGCAGAAGATCACCGCTTACCTGAAGCCCAACGCGGGCACGCTCATCAACAACAGCTTCCAGGCCTTCCGCCGTCTGGACCCCGGCGTCATCGAGTACGGCTGGAAGCTCGGCACCGGCTACAAGAACCCGAAGGATGGCAGCGAGCGCTGCAACCCCACCGACAAGATCGAAGAGATGTGCGTGGCCAACATCGCCATCACCGACTACTGGCGCTTTGCCGACGAGCAGCAGTACCAGGGCAACACGACGCGAGCCCACAACAAGCTGGTGGTCGGCGACAAGATGGAGATCACGGCCGGTGTGTTCCTCGATCACGTGCCTGGCACCACCATCGCGCTGATCGACGGCGGGCAAAGCCGCGACTACTCGCTCGAGCAGATGTACGTGGTGGGCAAGGGCTTCGTGCCGTGGTACGGCGTCGCGCCGAAGCTCGACACCACCCCGCTGCCCGACGATGCGCTGCTGGGCGGGTTGACGAGCGTGCCGTACAACTATTCCGAAGAGCCGCACCGCATCTTTCAGCAGGCGGCCACCAACATCGGCGGTGCCGACATGCAGCGCTTCGTCGAAGGGCGCCGCCTGTTCCACACCTCGTTTCTGGATGGCAAGCATTCGGAGAGCCCGGATGTGAACCCGGTGTTCACCGCGCACGCCAACCAGCTGGGGGTGCGCCACAACGAAGTGCGCTGCCTGGGTTGCCACACCTTGAACGGCCGCAGCCCGGCCGCCGACATTGGCTCCACGCTGAACCGCTTTGCCGTGCTCACCGCCGCAGCGAGCACGGCCACGTCGATCACGCCCGACCCAACCTACGGCCTCAACGTGCAGCAACTGTCGCGTGCAGCGGGGGTGGCGGACTACAGCGTCACGATCCAGTCATACGCGACCACGGTGAGAACCCTGGCCGGCGGCGAGAAGGTCGAGCTGCGCAAGCCCGCCTATGCCTTCACGGGACCGGTGCCGGCGCAGCTGTCGGTGCGCCAGGCGCCGCAGACGGTGGGCATGGGCCTGATCGAGGCGCTGGACGAGGCCACGATCCTGGCGCTGGCCGATCCGGCCGACAAGAACGGCGACGGCGTGCGTGGTGTGCCCAACTGGTCGATCGACCCGGAGAGGGGGCAGCGCCACCTCGGCCGCTACGGCTGGAAAGCGGGCAAGGGCTCGGTGCGCCACCAGATTGCCGGCGCGTTCATGCTCGACATGGGCGTCACGTCCACGGCCTTCAAGACGGTGTCGTGCCAGCGTGGCGAGGCCGATTGCAAGACTTCCACCGCGACGCCTTCCGTTTCCAGTGACGAACTGGATCGCTTGTCTTCGTACATGCAGCTGCTGGGCGTGCCCTCACAACGCAAATACATCAGCGGGTACACCGACGGCACGGTCGCTCCGCCCGAGCACCGCGGCATCGACCCGGTTGCCATCGCGCGTGGCAGCCAACTGTTCGCGCAAGCGGCTTGCACGGCCTGCCATGTGGCTCAACTGAAGACGGGCAACAAGCACCCGTTCCAGGAGCTGCGCAACCAGACCATCCGCCCCTACAGCGACTTGCTGCTGCACGACATGGGCGCGGAGCTGGCCGACACCATGACCGAAGGCCAGGCCAGCCCGAGCATGTGGCGCACCCAGCCGCTTTGGGGCCTGGGCTCGTTGAAGTACGTGCAGAAGCAGACCGGCTTTGCCGACGCGACCAGCGTGCGCTACCTGCACGACGGCCGCGCCCGCACGCTGCTGGAAGCCATCGGCTGGCATGGCGGAGAAGCCACCGGCAGCCGCACGAAGTTCGAGGCCATGAGCAAAGCCGACCGCGACGCGGTGATCACCTTCCTCGAGTCGCTCTGAGAGGCGCAGGGCTTCGGGCTCCTGATGGCTCGCCTGTTCAAAGCCCTGCATTCACCTTTCTGCGAGATAACATCGCGTCGGCTTCGCCCCACGCGAAGCACGTCGCTCGGACGGTTCCGGGCGCTTACGTGAAAGTTCAACATGACCTCCTCCGCAGGCCAGCGCCGCTTTGCGCGCATCGATCGCCTTCCTCCCTACGTCTTCAACATCACGGCCGAGCTCAAGCTCGCCGCGCGCCGCCGGGGCGAAGACATCATCGACATGAGCATGGGCAACCCCGACGGGGCCACGCCACCGCACATCGTCGCCAAGCTCAACGAGGTCGCGCAGCGGCCGGACACGCATGGCTACTCGGCGTCAAAGGGCATACCGCGCCTGCGGCGTGCGATCTCGCATTGGTACCAGGACAGGTACCAGGTGGAGATCGACCCGGATGCCGAAGCCATCGTCACCATCGGCTCGAAGGAGGGCCTCGCGCACCTGATGCTCGCGACTCTCGACCGCGGTGACACCGTGCTCGTGCCCGACCCGAGCTACCCGATCCACATCTACGGTGCGGTGATCGCGGGCGCCGACATCCGCTCGGTACCGCTGGTGCCGGGTGTCGATTTCTTCGGTGAGCTGGAGCGGGCCATCCGCGGCAGCTACCCCAAGCCGAAGATGATGGTGTTCGGCTTCCCGAGCAACCCGACCGCGCAATGTGTGGAGCTCGATTTCTTCGAGCGCGTGATCGCGCTCGCCCGCAAGCACGACATCCTGGTGGTGCACGACCTGGCCTACGCCGACATCGTGTTCGATGGCTGGAAGGCGCCATCGATCATGCAGGTGCCGGGTGCGAAAGACATCGCGGTCGAGTTCTTCACGCTGAGCAAGAGCTACAACATGGCCGGCTGGCGTGTGGGCTTCATGGTCGGCAACCGCGATCTCGTGGCGGCGCTCGCGCGTATCAAGAGCTACCACGACTACGGCACCTTCACGCCGCTGCAGGTGGCCGCGATCGCGGCACTTGAAGGTGACCAGCAGTGCGTGAAAGACATCGCCGCGCAGTACCAGCGGCGGCGTGACGTGCTGGTGAAAGGTCTGCACGAGGCCGGCTGGATGGTCGATAGCCCCAAGGCCTCGATGTACATCTGGGCGCAGATCCCCGAGCGCTATCGGTCGATGGGCTCGCTGGAATTCGCCAAGTTGCTGCTGGCGAAAGCCAAGGTCTCCGTGTCACCCGGCATCGGCTTCGGCGATCACGGCGACGACCACGTGCGCTTCGCCTTGATCGAAAACGAGAGCCGCATCCGCCAAGCGGTGCGTGGCATCAAAGCAATATTGAAGTAGAGCTCACGGCGGCGTCAGCGCGAGCAAAGCAAAGCGCCCGTCAAGCAACGCCCGCGGAACCGGCTTTGCCGGGCCGCTGGGCGGGCCTTGCAGGCCGCGTCGGGCGAGGACGCCCGACCCTTCGCCAGGCTCATCTCGTCCTCAGGACGAGATGAGTCCGGGCTCAGCCCCTTGGGGGCTAACTCTTAAACAACCTTTCCAGAGCCGCATCGATCACCATGCCGCACAGGCTGTAGATCAGTGAGCCGATGAGCGCGGCGCCAAAGCTTGCGACCGACAGGCCCTCGAGCATCGACGCAGCGAAATAGAACATCAGCGCGTTGATGATGAAGAGGAAGAGGCCGAGCGTCAGCACGGTCACGGGCAGCGTTAGCAACACCAGCAGCGGACGCAGCAAGGCGTTGAGCAAACCCAGCACCAGCGCGGCAATCATGGCCGAACCGAAGCTCTTCACGGTGACCCCGGGGTAGAGGTGGGCCACGAGCAATAAGGCGGCGGCGAGCAGCAGCCAGCGAACGAATGTTTTCATGCCGCAAGCATAGCGGCACGGGGCCGGAGCAAGCGCGCACCCGCTGATCCAAAAGTCTGCCTAGGGTTCCCCCGCCCCCCTAGTGGTAGGGGGGCAAGTTGCCTTGACTGAAGCGAACCCCGCCGCTCAGCATGTGCCTCCCGTAACCCCCACGCTCAGCGCGTTTATCCACGCGCAGACTGTCCCGGTCCAGCGCTCGCTGAACCGGGTGGACTTGCCCAAAAGGAGTGTCTCGTGTCTATCCGTCTTTCCTGGAAAACAGCGCTGGCCTTGTCGGCTTCGCTGGTGCTGGCCGCTTGCGGCGGCGGTGGCAGCAGTTCGCCACAAGCTTCGGCCGATGAAGCTCCTCTCGCAGATCCCCCCCAGCGCTCGGCCCAGTCGGTGGCCGTGCCTGGCGGTTCGATGGCCGGCGTCGTCGACAAAGGTCTGGCGAATGCCACCGGCTCGGTGGACGTGTGGGTCACACTGCAAGACGCGTCGGTCGCGGCGGCAGCCTCCACGCTGCTGAGCAGCCAGGTCGCCAGCGGCGGCCTCGAGCAAGCGCAGAGCGTGAAGATGCTGCGCAGCGCACCGGCTTCCGTGCGCACGGCCTTGCAAGCGCACCGCGCTGGCGTTCTGTCGCGCCAGAACGCAGCCGCCAGCAGCCTCACATCGCTGGGCGCCAAGGAACTCGGCCGCGTGCACATGGCGCACAACGCCATCGCCGTGCGCGTCGACGCCGCCAAGCTGAGCGCGATCGCCTCGCTGCCTGGCGTGGTCAAGGTGCGTCGCGTCATGAACTACGAGATGAGCCTGTCGGAGACCGTGCCGTACATCGGCGCATCGGCGGCCCAGGCTGCGGGTGCCGACGGCACCGGCGTGCACGTTGCGGTGCTCGACTCGGGCATCGACTACACCCACAAGAACCTCGGCGGCCCCGGCACGCCCGAGGCCTATGCCGCTGCCTATGGCGCGGACCCGTTCGACCCGCTCAACACCACGGTCGACCCCAACGTGTTTCCGACAGCGAAGGTGATCGGCGGCTATGACTTCGTCGGCGACCTGTGGCCGACCTACGGTGACCGCACCGAAGACCCGAACCCCATCGACTTCCAGGGCCACGGCACGCATGTGGCCGACATCATTGCCGGCAAGAGCCTCGACGGTACGCACAAAGGTGTGGCCCCCGGCGCCAAGCTGGTTGCCATTCGCGTGTGCAGCGCCGTGGCCACCAGCTGCAACGGCGTAGCGATCCTGAAGGGCATCGACTACGCGCTCGACCCGAACGGCGATGGCGATCCCTCTGACGCTGTCGACGTGATGAACCTGTCTCTGGGCTCGGCTTATGGACAAGCGGAAGACGACTCCACGTTGGCGTTGTCGGAAGCTGTTGCGCTTGGCGTCACCGTTGCGGTCGCGGCGGGCAACGATGCCAACAAGCCTTACATCGTCAGCGCAGCATCCATCTCGCCTGCGGTGATCAGCGTGGCGCAAACGGCCGTGCCGAGCGCATCGCTGTATGGCCTGAAGGTCAACTCGCCGGCCGCCATTGCCGGTGTCTACAACAACACCGCCACGGTGGATTGGGCGCCGATCGGTGCCGGCTTCACCGGCGATGTGGTCGCGGTTGGCACCGCCTGCCCCGGCGCCGTGTTGCCCGATCTGACCGGCAAGGTGGCGTTGATCGATCGCGGCGTATGCTCGGTCAGCCTCAAGGTTGACCTGGCCGGGCTGGCGGGCGCCAAGGGCGTGCTGATCGGGCTCGTCGCCCCGGGTGACGCGGTGTCGTTCAGCAACGGTGGCGGCACGCACTTCGTGCCGACGCTCGTGATCCAGCAGTCCCTCTCGCTGGCCATCAAGGCCAACATCGCGGCGCCGGTGAACGTGAGCGTGTCCGATGCCACCAAGGTGGCCCTGGTCGGCAGCATGGCCAGCACCTCGGCGCGTGGCCCGAGCACGAGCTACCAGACCATCAAGCCTGAAATCGGTGCGCCTGGCGCGTCGGTGTCGGCCGTGGCCGGCAGCGGTGACGGACAAGAAGCCTTCGGCGGTACCTCGGGTGCCACGCCGATGATTGCGGGCTCTGCCGCCATCTTGATCGGCAAGTACCCGAACCGCACGCCGCTGCAGATCAAGTCGATGCTCATGAACAGCGCCGACACGAAGATCTACACCAACCCCGCGCTGCTGCCGGGCGTGCTGGCACCGATCACGCGCATCGGCGCGGGCGAGGTCCGCGTGAACAAGGCACTCGCCTTGAACGCCGTGGCCTACAACAAGGAAGACCTCTCGGCCGCGCTGTCGTTCGGCGCACATGAAGTCAGCAACTTCGCGGAGTACGAGCGCAAGCTGGTGGTCGAGAACCTCGACAGCAAGGCCAAGACCTTCAGCATCAAGAGCGCCTTCCGCTACGCCGACGATGAAGCGACCGGTGCGGTGTCCATCATCGCGCCGAGCAGCGTGAAGGTGGCCGGCAAGAGCAAGTCGACGATCACGGTGAAGCTGCGCGTCAACCCGCTCAAGCTGCCCGACTGGACGCTCAATGCCGGCTCGCTGGGCGGCAGTGGTGCGCTGCTCGACAAGTTCGAGTACGACGGCTACCTGACGCTGACTGCGGCTGACGAGAAGCTGAGCGTGCCTTGGCACATCCTGCCGCGCAAGGCCGCAGAGGCGGGCTCCGTGATCGCGCAGCGCTCCAACTGGCCGGGCGGCATCATCCTGCTGGCCAATGCAGGCGTGGCACCGAGCGAGTTCGATGTGTTCGCACTGACCGGCACGAGCCCGAAGTACGCCAAGGGTGACCTGCCGGCACCGGGCGACAACTTCGCCATCGTCGACGTGCGTGCGGTCGGCGTGCGCTACGCCGCGGCGGACGGCGCGTTGCAGTTCGCCATCAACACCTTCGGGCGTCGGGCACAGGCCAACTACCCAGGCGGCTTTGAGGTCGACGTGGACGTGAATGCAGACGGCGTGGCCGACTTCGCGATCTACAACGCGGAGCAGGGAGGCTTCGCGGCCACAGGCGTCAACCTGGTCAACGTGCTGAACCTGGCGACGGGTGTGGCCACGGCCTACTACTACTCCGATGTCGACTTCAACTCCGCCAACATCATCATGAATGCGCCGTTGGCGGCGCTCGGAGCCACCGCGGACACGCAGTTGAGCTTCTCGGTGTTCGCCTTCGACAACTACTTCACCGGCAACACCACCGATGCCTTGCTCAACATGAAGTTCACGCCGTCCACGCCGCGCTATGCGGTGAAGGGCGACCCGAGCGGCATCGTCAAGCCCTACCGCCTCGGCTACGTCGACACGCTGACGGTTGCGGGCGGCAGCACCGCGTCGCCATCGCAGACCGGCTTCCTGGTGATGAAGCGCAGCAATGCCGGCAGCGAAGCCGACGTGCTGATGATCAGGTAACGCCAGAGAGTTTCGCCATCATTTGAGTTTTCCTTGATCGGATACGGGCCGCCTTGTGCGGCCCGTTTTTTTTGGCCGCGTCGCGTGCGCGGTGGGCGCCTGCCCGAAGGCGCCACCGGCAAATTCCTTCAATTAACAAAGCGACAACCTCTCAGCGATCAACGAGAAACACAAATGCGAATCGTTCTCGTTAGTGTTAAACTGATTCGATCGATGTTTCGTCGTGTCTTCGTTTTCGCCCGGTCTACTTTGCGATGTCTTCCTCCTCTGCTGCCACTGTGGCGTCACACGCTTCTGCTCCCTTGGGGTTGCGGCGTCCTGCGCCTGCGCGTGACGGGCTGAGCAAGGCACAGCGCCGGGGTGTCATCGGGGCGATTGCGGCGGTGCACGTCGGCGCCATCTGGGCCTTGCTGCAGGTGCCTGCCGTGCGCGACGCGGTGATCGAGGCCGCGCCGATGTTCGTCGAGTTGCTCGCCCCGCCGGCTCCGCCCGCCCCGCCTCCTCCGCCACCACCACCGCCCATGCAGCCGGTGGTCAAGGCTCCGCCCCCAGTGGTGATCGCAGCGCCCGCTGCGGCACCGTCGCCAGCCCCGTTTGAAGTGGCGCCCCCGCCTGAAGCGCCTCCACCACCCGCGCCGCCGGTGCAGGTGCAGCCGGTCGAAGCGCCGCCTGCGCCGCCCGCGCCACCGGCCCCGCCCAAGATGATTCCGGCCTCGGACATCGAATACCTGGGCAGCACGCCACTGGACTACCCGCGTGCTTCCCAACGGCTCAAGGAAGCCGGCACCGTCACGCTGAGGGTGTTGATCGACGAGCGCGGCGTTCCTGCTTCTGTGCTTGTCGCCAAGTCGTCTGGATTTCAGCGGCTGGACGACGCCGCCATCTCGTCGGTGAAGAAATGGCGCTTCAAACCCTACATCGAGAACGCCCAACCCACTTCGGGCTGGGCCCTGATTCCTGTGATCTTCGAACTGGAGAAATGACCGTGGCGACTCCTGATAGCGCATTGGGCTTCGGCCACTTCATCATGCAAAGTGATGTGGTGGGCAAGACCCTTCTCCTGATCCTGGTGCTGATGTCAGTGGCCTCGTGGGCCATCATCGCGCTGAAGGGCTTGACCCTGATTGCACGCAAACGCCGCAGCGAAACCTTCCTCAATTTCTTCTGGAACGCGACCTCGCTCGACGCAGTGGCCGGTGAGATCAGCACCCACGGCGCCAACGACCCGTTCTCGCACCTCACCAGCCACGCGATGCATGCACAGGCGCACCACGCCAAGTACGGCGCGGCCAAGCTGGAAGAGGCGGGCACGGCCGGGGACTTCGTCACCCGCACCATCAAGAAAGTGCTCGACGAAGAAACCACGCACCTCGAGAACGGCCTGGCCATGCTGGCCACCGTGGGCGCCACGGCGCCCTTCGTCGGCCTGTTCGGCACTGTCTGGGGCGTGTACCACGCGCTGGTTGCCATCGGCGTGAGCGGTGCGGGCACGCTGGACAAAGTGGCCGGCCCGGTGGGCGAGGCGCTCATCATGACCGGCCTCGGCCTGGCCGTCGCGATCCCTGCGGTGATGGGCTACAACTGGCTGACGCGCTCCAACCGCGTGATCCTCTCCAAGCTCGACGCCTTTGCGTACGAGCTCCACACCTTCGTCTCGATGGGCCAGCCGCTGAGCAGCGAGACCGGTGCCGTGCCGTTGCAGCCGGTGCGCAACCCGTCCGTCGGCCGCCCTCGCGCCGCCTGAGGAGAAGCGCAT
>Ga0307515_10004353_pt1 | contig 29361 bp, 37 predicted proteins | sample 17_EM_MG_FD_194513 | JGI IMG/M metagenome (GOLD analysis project Ga0307515, IMG submission 194513) | Populus trichocarpa ectomycorrhiza microbial communities from riparian zone in the Pacific Northwest, United States - 17_EM | ecosystem: Host-associated > Plants > Roots > Unclassified | place... | reverse complement strand
AATGAAGAACGCACAATACTCGGTGTCCTACGGGAGCGGACCGACCAGCCAAGCGCTGATCCGGATGATGATCGGGCTCGCTTGATCCGCAACCTCTACCATGCCAAAAAACACGAAAAAGAAAAAAGAGAAAGTTGCAGACTTTTCTGTAAAGAGTTTCCCTCGTCATTTCGTTTGAGGCACCATTTAACCTCTGGTACTCTGCCGGGCAGAAAGCGAAGCTGAAGCTAGGAAAAGGGAAGAAGCAACCGACCAATGCTGTAGATACGACGTTCAAGGCGCGATGTCCGTCTTTCAATATGCTGGAGATCCTATGTGTACGAATCCGCTGACGCTCGCATCCAGCTATCGCGCTTCCGTCTCAAAGCATAACAAACGACAAGAGCGATCAAGTCCACACGACGAAACGGAAACAGACCTTCGAGGACCTGATATCCCACATGAAGCACCACAACCCTAACGCTCGGAAAGGTCCCGCCTTCACGAATTCATCTGGAGGGTCAGTTCATGCTAATCTTCTGCACAATAGACGCGATATTTGGCCTCAGGGAACTTTTTGACACTTACCCATCGCTCATACCTCAGTTGTTGACACCCCTTGTCACGGGGACCGTTCGATTAATGAGTGATGAGGTCCGTGCTGATTATGTGTTTCCTGGGGAATGCATGCGGTGACACAGAATCTAGGAGCAGGGTGTTCGACAAACGTTGCTATCGTTTTACCGATGGCTCATGCCGCTGATACACAGCGTGAGACATTCCGCGTTCCCTCACTCCAGATATCTCTAAGAAAAAACCTTGCACAGGATGATATCCTTCCTCACGCAGGCCTATTGCTGCTCTTCACAACTTCCGCTCAAACGCACATCTTCCCAGAGATCCGGCTGGACGCGGTCCGTTTTCTGGACGTGTTTTTGGAGCGGATCCCCCAGGTTGTTGTAACGGGTTGGTTTGATGCCACCTCTGCCCATGGCGCTCGAGTATTAGATGGATATCTCGGATTGCTAAGTGCCGGGACTAAGTTCGGGGAAGGAGGTAGGCGGTGACTGCGCTGCAGGTGATACGACTGACGCGCCACTCTGCCAGACGGCGAAACACCACAAGCCACATCCACCGCCAGCGTTGTACTTTCATCAGCCGTAAGCCTTTCCACCCACCCGATGTTTTTTGGGTGGTGCTCATCCGCTGTACAGTCGAAACTTGTAGTTCTTAAATCCCTCGCTACCTTCTTGCAACAGGCGCTCACCGTCGCCAGAGATGATTCCTCGAGCTCAAGTTCCAGCTGGTACATGTCCTCTGCATTCGCCTCTGCTCGCGCACACAGATCGTTCGACGCGCTACTCGAACCTTCCCTCGCGAGCGGACCTTCGAAGGTTGTCTGGAAACCAGAAGCGGTGGCTTCCGAAGAACAATTCGTCGGGACTTTCCCGTTTGCTGATGCAGGAGTGGATGACGGGTTTTCGTTACAGGTGTTATCTAGTTTGCAACCTTCTACCGCTACAGATTCATCCACCCGGCTGAAGCACATCTCTGTATGCTTTCCCCCTTGCACCTTTTCTTGGATTTAGTGACACATTCACAGCGTTTGGCGCACACCCTGCATGCTATCATCGTCGCTACCTTCCTCGATTGTGCCCCGGCAGCATTCGGTCTCGGTTCGACGAACTCGACAGAACTCGAGTTGATTGCAAGTGTCGCCGATATATCTCGAAGTCTCTACGGTGCGATCCTTCAAGAAGAGTGCTTTGTGCGATCTGGACCATGCTAGCCGGCGTTTAGAGTACTGATCCGTACGACAGGATAATTCCAAGCGAGATTCGAACGAGCTGAGCACTTTACTTGGTCACATGGCAGTCTACTTTCCGTTTACCGTCAACGGGGGAAAGCGGGATGTCAAGGTGCGTTTTGGCCGAAGTTGCCCGTGGATGGTCTGACGTCTACCGCGGCAGATCGAACAACCGGTCCAGGGGCTCAACCTCACCTTCTGCGAGCTCACCTCCCTCTTGACGTTACGCAATGCTGAACCTCCGTCGTCCAACCCACGTTCCCGTAATAACAAATCAAAAGAGAAGGCGAGCCAGAAATCTAATCCGATGGCTGCGCTTCCGTTGGACCGGGTCAGCGAGTACGTCTCCGGTTTGTTGGCCGGTGAAGCGAACGCTGCGGACGGGTTGTCGCGACCGTTGACGCTGGCTGCGTATTCCGCGCTATCGCCAACCCTGTGGTCGTTGGTGAATAATGTCGGAGGGAGTTCTGGTGGAGGCGTGGGAGAGGAAACGGTAAAGGTGCTCGCAGACCACGCGATGAGGATTGGGTCTACGGGCGCGAGTAAACGGGCGACGGTAGAGTTTGTCGGAAGGCTGGTGCTGGTGAGATATTTTTCCCTCCAGTCTTCCGTCCGGTCATCCCATGCGGTGGTTCTCCCGTTCTCAGCTCCGAACCGAACGAGAGTATACCGGCTCGTTTAGGTCCAATCTCACTAAGGAGGTTGAAGACAAATTTGAGGAGTGGGTGAAGCACCTTCCGAAGACATTGTGGGAGTTGGGAGCTAGTAACCTCGAGGCAACCGAGGTACGCATCTCTTCTCAGCTTCACGAAGAGCGAAAAATGCGCTTACCCGAGAAACCCGTCGCGTAGGTGATAGCCAGGTTCCTCTTAAGACTCTTCCAAAGTAAAGCGTGCCGATCCGAAACCACGAAACTGGTCTGCACACGGTTCACGCCCTACTTCAGCGTTACGCATCCGACGCGGGGGACGTTACCAGGTCCATTTTTTAAGCTTCCGACCGGGCACAGGAGGTTGATGCTCGATGTTGTGGCGACGATGCTGTGTGATCAGGAAGTGAAGGCGTGCGCAGATGTGTTTTTGAGTACTGTCGAGAGGAGTTTGATAGGACAAGACGAAAAAGGGTACTGGGATCAGATATCTCGGGGGTCGTAGATTATTTCCGAGATGTGAGATACGATCGCGCTCTCAGGGTGCCGCTGGGTACCGAGAGCCATGGCTGGGCAATTCGAGAGGCGCGCAAGGGGTGGAAGAGTGTATATCGAGGTACCGTTCGCGGCCCTGCAATCGACATGTGCATTTAGTTCGCCCTGGATCTCACCGTATTAAATAATTCAAGGGGCTGGTTTTCCCAGCGGATCCCACGGCCTTATACGCGACGGTTAACTTTATAAGAATTTAATCTTACATATGCAGCAAGAATTAGTGATGGAGGGTTTGTGATCATTCGCGGGGACCACGTTAATTCATGAAACTAATTGGCATGATATCGATGTTTGATTGCGCGCGCAGTTGCATCTATACATCACATATCGCTGCGCACAATATGGCCAGAGACTGCATGCGCCCAATTCGACGGAAGCGGAGGATCCGTTCATCCCTCGTCCACGGTTCATTCCAGGTGACCGGACTCCGACATGCATTCAAATACCGTTTGGAATATCTTGGATCGGTAGGCTGAGCGACTTTCAGACCTCTTCCTTATATAAACGTTACCGCAAACACAATTGCACAGCGTATCCGAGAAGAGAGAAGCAAACATTTTTCCAAACAACCAGGATGGCTAATATTATACTTCTATGCTGCATACACCCGGAGGGAATTGACCACAGGCAACTACCACGTATGTACCTGCCATTGATATTGGAAAACAGGAGAGATCTGACCAGCACGTCTCGCGCGCGAAAGATGTGAAAGCAAAGAGGGGGAGGGATGGTATCGATCAAACGACCCTGTAGATGAGTGTAATCGGACGTCACACCAGGAACGTCCATAAGTGTGGAAAAGGAGGGGGGGATGTAAGTAACGGTATGGAAAACACCTTTACGGTGTGAAGTGGAACAAGGGCGGTATATTAGGTATTGTGAATCCCGATAATCGTCCATTTTTCCATGAATGATTGTAGATGAGAAATCGACGTCTGCGTGCAGGCAAAAAAAATGGACAAGGGGAAGATATCCGCTTAGTTGACAATGGACCATGACAACCCGCTGACACGGCCATCGGCCGGGTCTGCAATCTGGTTGTAGGCGTGGGGCGAGAAGTCGAGATCACCGTAGGCGCATGCCTCGCACCTGTCGGTCAACTTGACGTAGATGGTCTTGCCCCCGACTGGAGTTGAAGATGGGGATCAGTGGGGCTAGAGGGGGAATGAGAAGAGTTTGACGTACGGGTAACCTTGGCGGTCTTTCCGCACATGGGGTTCTGGTTCGGGTTGCCGCTAGTGTAACCACTGCATGGGGTAATGCGTTACGACGAGACTAAACGGAGATTGACCGCCGGTGAACTCACGGATAGGCATCAAAGAACAAGTGAGAAACGGCGGCGATGTCATCACCGTCGTTGTTTGTAATACCGCAAGCACCGAGACCAGTGGCGTAGAACGTTGCTAAAACGGCCTCACGTTAGGCATGCCTGGGGGTATGATTTTATCCGCATACCTTGGCCAGTGTAAGTCTCTCCTCCCCCATTTCCAGTGTCAGGAGTGGGAGTCGGCGTGGGGGTCGGTGTGGGAGTGGTCGGCGTAGGGTCGGACTTCTTAGTACTCGAGGTCGACGGCTTAGGGTCTTCCTTGGGAGTGCTATGTGAGCCGAGACCCCCCTTCAAGTTAAGGGGACTGCTCTCGGGTGAGGCAGGCTCTGACGAGGGCTTAGGGTCCTCTTTGACAGAAGACGAAGGAATAGGGTCCTCCTTGATAGTAGACGAAGGAACATTGCTGCTGTTGTTGGGTCTGCAACGATCGGTACCGGCACGCTTGCGTACTATCCTCTTAGCAGGGACAGACATGTCACGAGCCGCAATTTGGACTGGAGCAACCTCTGGCTGGGCGGCCCGGGCGACAATCTCCCTGTGGTTATGGAGGTTACGACCGATGTGAGAGGGCATAGCAGCCACCGAGAGGGCGGCGGTAAGCAAGAATGTGAGCTTTGCCGGGGTGAACATGATGAAAGAATGAAGGAGAGGGAGCGGGAGAGGGAGAGGGAGAGAAGAGGAAATAATAAGCAATGGGCGTCGTTTAGACTTTGGAGAGGAAGCTTTATATCCTCAATCAAATAAAAAATTCGGTAATTAGGCAGTACCTGTCAGATCACGTGCATCGCACCGCAGCCAGGGACGTCCGCGTCGGTTCTTGCCGGTGATCCCCGTGTGCTGTGCTGCCCACGAGGCGCGAGCTGCCCGTCCTGGGGTTTGTTCCGTCGCCGCCAATACAGAATGCAGGAGAAAATTTTATCCGATGTGGCGACCGCCGTACGACGAGTTTACACCTCTGAACTAGCCTTTGCTGCGTACATGGTAACCAGCCCTGAGCTGGATGCTGACGCAAGACTCTTTGCAAAGCCATCAATTTGTCCTAACAACAGCATGGAATCAAGTCGGCTCGGCTCCGGAGGTATCTTGAACAACCGGTTGATGTTCTCTTCCGGGAGAGGCACAAGGCCTTGAGCTATCCTGGCCGCGTTCTCCTCTCTACGCTTCGTGACATACTGGTCCGCCTTGGCCCTCTCACGAGCGATTTGACGTGAAAGGTACGCAAGGTTGCTCTCCTCAACCTTGTGATTATCGATGGCTTCGATCAGTTGCTCGAGGTTCCTCGTGAGTCCCACGGAGCCGATGTTGAGTGTACTGTATGTGGGTGGTATGGCGGACGCGGTCGCTTCCGAGGGCAGGACATATGGGAGGGGCGAACGATGCGATTCGGTCAATGTTCCCATCACAGAATTAAGCAACGGGTTGATGCGGATTTTGACTGGGATTTCCTCCAAAATCTTTGAAAAGGTAAGGCGTTGGTGGATCAGACTTTAGTCCCTGTCAGTACATCTGCCACACCTCGAGAGCGCCGAGAGGTTACCTTGCAGAGCTGAAGTTGTGTCTTCGATACGCCTCGACGAAAGGTTTCGTTAGACGGAAAGCACGGAAAGACGCGTTTCCCTGAGATGTGGTCGTTGTATCTGGGTACCGAGTTAGTCACTTGCGGCGGGAGTCTTCTTCGTTTCATACCCTGGACGATCACGATGCCCCCATGGCGGAGTTTTTCTTGATGAACGGCTTGTGCTTCTACAAGAGATTGCTTGAAGAAGGCATCAAGTTTCACGGATTGGTAGAATCCGACCACGCTGTCCACTGATCCGACCTCACTCAGCGATCGCAACATCTGTGATTGATATCTAACTGTGTATGTGAGCATGAAAATCTGCCCACTGTGAAGAGAAGGGTATACCAACCAACAGACTTGACGGACTTTTCGTCTTCGTCGGAGGATTGGTTCGGGAGTGGGAAACAGTTGGAGATTTCAAGAACCCCATCGATATCGAGCCCAAGGACCAATCCATGGGCATTTGAGCCGGAATCAAGACTGTGCTTGATAATTTTTGTGGTGACCTGGGAATGAGTTATCGTTCTGCAATTCAGTTCTTCCACAAAGTTCGTTCGAACACACCAGACCGTCGATCTGTACAGTTGTTATCGGAATTTCCGCCTCTGCATCGATGCTCTTATTCCACGACGCGGGCAGGGCTTCCTGCGTGGGCGCCGCTGGGGTCGGTGCGGCCTGGACTGTCGGCAAAGAAGCCGCAATAGCGGCAGCCATGGTGGCCATAGTCGGTGGACGGGATGGTGTAAGAGAAAAAGATTGTGCGGACTTTGCGTTTAGTCAGCGTAAATTTCCTTCCACGGCTTCCGTCAGCCGCTCAGCCACAGCCCGGAGTCCCCGGCTACAGTGGTCTGGATTCATTCCTTCCTACCACCACCATCCCCAGCGAAACCACCTTCACCGCATTCCGTCTCTCGACCTACCTGTCGGTCCAGAACAGGACGTTCCAAAGGGGCCAAAGAGAGCTCCGATAGCCGATAAACCCAAAGACTGACGTTGTTGCGACCCAACACTACCTCACCACCCATTACCTCTATTCTCTTTCCGACTCCCCGAACCATGGCCATGTCGCGCTCAGCTAAAATCATCTTTCTACTGGTTCTTGATATCGTTTTCTTTTTCGTGGAACTCGTAGTCGGTCCGTAATCTCATTGTTTTCACGTGTTCCGCAAACTTCCTCCGCTTGCGCAATATCGAGGGTCACTGACACAATATATCTGTCCTGCGTAAACAGGGTACGCAGTCGGCTCTCTGGCTCTCGTTGCAGATGCCTTCCACATGCTCAAGTGAATACCTCTCTATCACTCTCCCTCCCCCGCACAACCCAGCACCTTCACCATCACACAAATACCCGATTTCTGACATACTCACGACTTTTACCTCTTATATAGTGATGTGATGAGTCTCGTGGTCGCCCTCTATGCCATACGAGTGCGTTTCCTTCACTTAGGGCCAAATCACTTCATTAACCGCTTCTATGGATCAGTTATCGGCCAAGTCTGAAGCAGACGACCAATATACCTACGGCTGGCACCGGGCCGAGATTCTCGCCGCTTTGGTGAACGGTGTCTTCCTCCTCGCTCTGTGCTTCTCGGTGTCATTGGAAGCCCTGGAACGCTTCTTCTCAGCGCCCGGTAAACTCGAATTTTTAATATATGCCGGGGTCACACTGACACTTAACTCCCTGCAGAAATTTCCAACCCAAAGCTGGTTGTGATAGTCGGCTCTTTTGGGCTTGCGTCAAATATCATCGGGTTGTTCCTGTTTCATGGTAGGCTACCTGGCTTTATATTGCTCTTTGAGCGATACTGATCCCGAGCCATAGAACACGGACATGGTCATGGGCACGACCACAGCGACAAAGGTTCCATCAATCAATCTGGCAGGGCAAGCCCCGACAGAGGGTCCGCCATCGAAACCCCCAGGCCGAGTAGCCCCGTCCGGGTTCAAGAGCACCGAAGACAATCGACCGTCTCCCGCCGTCGTTCGCAGAGTATATCCGTCAGGCAGAGCACCGATTCATTCATCGAGACAATCGGACATCCAGCGACATTTAGGGAGTCCTTCAATATCGCCGCGGACGAGATGAGGAAGGCCAGGAGCCCGTCACCTCCACCTAGGAGTCACATTCATACGATTCCCGCCCCCGTGGCGGAGGTGCAAGAAAGAGGCAGGGACCGGAGCCCCAGATCCGATCACACACTTGCTCCACGCCTTGAGGTACCCCAAGATGAAATGGGCGAGACTACCCCTCTCATTCCCCATGAAGACCCAGAGGGTGGAGAAGGCGACAGTCACGGTCGCTCTCGCCGAGGCAAGTCTCTGGAAGGAGCGCAGAGTCATGGTCACGGCCACGGATCAATGAACATGAAAGCGATCCTGTTGCACGTGCTTGGAGATGCCCTGGGAAATGTCGGTGTGATCGCCACCGGCCTAATCATCTGGCAGACGACGTGGTCGTACAAGTACTACTTCGATCCCGTCATTTCTCTGGTCATCACCGCGATCATTTTCTCCTCCGCCATGCCGTTGGGTAAGTCTCGCTCTCTTCGAGGCACATGTGAACTTAATTTACTGATCGACCGTTTCCATGAACTACATTGAATTCATTCCCTCCCGATATCACTACCGCTCATGCGGAATCACCCCCATACCACGTTACAGTCCGAAGCACTGCATACATCCTACTCCAGGGCGTTCCCTCGAACATCGCGCTCGGCGAGGTTCGTAAATCGATCCTCCAGGTCAGGGGTGTCCTCGACCTGCACGAGCTCCATGTCTGGCAATTGTCGGAGACCAAAGTTGTCGCTTCGGTGCATATCTCTGCGTCGAGGGAGTACGATTTCATGCACGTAGCAGCGCAGATACAAGAAGCGCTGCATAATTGCGGGATCCATTCGACAACGATTCAACCGGAGTATACGACACCGGGTACCGCGGTTGTCAGGAAGGTGCGTTCGGGCTCTTTCATGAGTTCATGTGGGTTCGAATGATACTGACATGGGAACATATAGACATCTTCGTCGTGTTTGATCAACTGCCCTTCTGACCAAATGTGTAGTGCGGATAATGCCTGTTGTCGTGCGTCCCATCCTCGTGGTTATCTTCCACTGCTGGGTTGATGGGCTAAAACTCTTCCGACAGCACCTCCACTGGCCACCGCCTGAGTAATCGGTATGACACCACGATCTCAGATGCCTACCTGGACCACCGCTCATCTCGATATCTCAACCACCTGCAATACATCATGTACTAACACCTAGCACAGAAACAAAACATAACCTTAACGTCTAATTTCCTATCCTCACCTTGTTCCCTTCCTTCTCCCGGGTTCATAACTCTGTCATGTCCATATCTCCTCCAAAACATAGCCCCCTCTTGAAATACCTTTTGCTTCACCCCTTGTTCCCATCCGTTTTTCTTCGAAGCATTTCTTGGTCTGTAATGCTGAGAGAAAATCCAACTGTCGTTGTTCACAATTCCCCTTGCCCTCTTGTCCTTTGACTTTCGAGTCCTGACATATACTTTAGATAGGTATGATAATCATGTGTTTGTAAATAACTCATTCAAAATGGTTTAACCACGCGTTCGACACTGAGACTCCAACAGAACAACACTCATTCCGATGTACCGGTGCGAACAGGATATGGGGAAGCACGTTGGCTAAACCTCACCCATCACCATAGAATTGAACCCAGGCGCGGCAGCCAATCTCTGTCCAACCAACCTACTCGTCTGACTGCTCTTCTTCACCTTCAACTTATCCGCCAACCCTCTTGCCATCAACCTACTGCTCTGCCCGAGCAAATACTTCTGTTCGCCGCATATCGATCTCCAAGCCCATTCTGTGTGAAACGCGGCGAGGAGGGAAGAGGATAAGACAGAAGCCAATAGTTCGATTTGGACCGTGTGTTCGGGGTTCGTGGGAGCGGCGGCGCTGTTTAACCCCCCTCCTGGAGTGTTAAGACCGAGGTTCGCGTGGCCTCCGGAAGATGAACCGTTAGAGGAAAACTCCCTGTCCATCTTCGCAATCACGCCGGGCAAGATCGAATGCAAAAAGACTGGCATTAACGGCGGGACGCACCCCCCGGACGAAGTCGAAGGGATGATGACCAACACGTGCGTAGCGAGCCGTTTGCATTGATCCGTGTTACCCATGCTCGCCGCCACCCTGAGTTCGGACCAGAAGAGCTGAAGGAATTTCGTCGGAGGAGTGTGGAGGAGGATGGCGTCGATGTCTAGAGAGGCCGGTTTGTCCCTACGTAGAGCTTCTCGGATCACTTGACGAGCGTAAGGGAGGGGATTCACCCATGGCGTTTGTTGTACGAGGGCTGTAGCGGGTTCTTTGCTATCGGTCAGCGCTCGTACAATAAAGTGGGAATCTGGAGTGACTCGTACTTTCTGGAAGACCAAGCCCCTTGTTTACTGTGTTCCACAGGTTAACCAGCGGCGGAGGGGGTACCCCCCCATTCCCTCTCGCTCTCGGATCCGAAAACGCTCTAACCAACGCTTGTGCACACAGACTCATCACCGGCTTCGGACACAAACTCGACGAAAGCAACGTCGAAATGATCTCCAAAAACGGCCCAGCATGAGAAAACCTGCGAAAGTCTGTCTGTCAGCTCGGATTCCAAAAGAACGAACGCCTCAGCGGGCAACCTGACCCTCTAGCTTGCACATCCCTGATCAACGATTTGATTACCCCCACGAGCGTCCAGTTCAGTAAAGGGCCGAGGAAATACGAAATGCCATTCTTGAGAACGTCTGCATCGATCTTTTGTTGAGCCAAGAACTGGATTGCGTGCATGAACAAAGCCGGGGTGAAAAATAAGAGAGTTTTGGGCTTTGTCGACCTGAACCCTTGTCAGCATACTCCATAAATCGGAGGTTACGGGCGAAAGACCTTAGAATCGTGTCCTCAATGCCATCGCTGTTCTGGTCGAACAAGGCCTTGAACCACGCTCGGAACGACTGGGACTCCTCTGGTGGAACTTCATGCTGCCGAGCGGCCACGTTTTTCACGATGCCCGGTTCAACAACCTTTTGTTCCCAGGTAAATGAACACCTGTGCAGCTACGGAGGTAAGGCACGTGTCAGGAGCGCAATGTCATAGGCGAGAACAGGACCTGCCTGGTACGTTGCGATCACCCATTGTAAAAAGAGAACCACGTCTCCGAGATACCCTACGGCACTTTGTGGATCACCTTACCATCGTCAGGTGGGAAGATTTAGCCACTAAACATGCTACGGGTTGTGGAAAAATGCTCACCAACAGTTTCGCAGTCGTAGTCATCCAGGAAGGCCAATCCCGCTCCGATGATATCGAACGCCCGGATGTGTAGGGATATCCTATCGAACAATCCTTCGTGGGTGTATAAGAGCTTACATAAGTGGCTTAAACCCTCGACATCTTGGTTTCCTACGAGCAAAAGAAATCTCTGGACGCCCACGATTCACAGCTGGAAACCGCGGAGTGGGGGGATTCGTACAAACCTTGTGGATCACGATCGCAAGCTGTTCGTGAACTGCGTAATCTGTCTTCGTCTGGTCGAGGAACGCAAGAACATCTTCAAGTGGTGCGTCGGACGACAACTTACTGTCGAAGTAAGCCTGCACCAGAACATTCAGTACATACTAAAATCCGCTCTCTCGTAGTACGGGTACCTCTAGTGACACACCAGCCTCCTGGGCCTCAGAAGTCGCTTTTGAATAGCTTTCTGTCCCCACAAGCGCATCCAGGGACTGAGCAAAACTTTGGTCGATCAGGTTTAGGGAGATAAGCCGTTCCAGAAGTTCTTGAAAAATGGATTTGTGGCTGGAATATGGTCAGCAAGCTAGGTTTGGGAGAACGTGTACACGCACGCCTCGACATCCCCATCCATATTATCCTCTTGCTTTGGGGGTGGTCGAGTGTCACATCTCACAAGGACATCGACCCGGGTTGCCACGGACGAGAGCGCAGCCTTGATTATCTGTTTCTACAGACATCTTCAATAGTGGAGAAAAACCTATTGTGAGCATCTCATACAAGGTCGTTATGCGCGAGGCCCTCGGATTCTAACCCCTTTTCAAGGATTGCCAACAGCCGGGGTAGCTATCAACGCAGGTCAGCCACGCTCAACAAGTGGTTCGAGAGATTCCCACACACGACCAATAACAAATGCCCGCCATAGGAGGGATTTCCGGGTGTCAGGTGTAAAGTTCACATGCGCAAGAGAGGTCAAGCACGAGAGAAGCATCTGCGTGTAGAAGACTGGAGGGGGCCAGGCTAACCACCTGAGAAGTGCTACCAATGTAGCTGCAGGACGGACGCCGTCACCACTTCCATATGGGTGGACCCTTTTGAGTATCTGGGAGGATGCTCAGTTATGTTGAACGCCACGAAAATATGCAGCAACAGACGGACAAGATTATCAAAAAACAAACAGAACGTCGTCGTTTCGTATTCGGATGCCGGTGTCAAGGAATCTGCCTTATTACCCAACGACATCTGTATCGAGTGCATCATTTGGGCTTCCCGATTGATCTTCGCATCGTCTCCGAGCACCAGACTGAGGGAAAAAGTAAAGTTATCTAACACCTGCCGGACGTGTGGCTCCAGTGGCATTTGCTGAAGCTCGGTGATGTCATTCCAGTAGTTCATCGCCTGACCGGTCGTCAGCTGAGAGAAATCCGAAGCACACGATATCAGGAGGATGAGGAGTTCGGAAGCGGAAGTGGTAAGCTCATGAAAGCTCGAAGCCGGGAAGGTAAACGCGGTTTTGAGTAATACGACCGCGTCGTGGATCGTGGCGAATATGCTGAGAGGGGACATCTTGGTCGAAAGGATTGAGCCGAGAGTGGGAGCATCTGAGGCGTCGTGAGCATCTAGCACAACTTTGCATAGGATATCAAGGGTCGCGGGGCTATGGAATGTTGCGGAACGGGCGGCCTGCAAGAATGTTGTGACAAACGTTGGGATCGAAAGGACCTGTTGTTCAATCGCAATGCGAAGGTACCGACCGAGCGTCGGTTCACCCGGATACGACCCAAACAGGATCAAGATAGAATCTACGAAAAGACACAGTCATGACTATACCCCGATAGCGAAGGAGTACTTGAATGCTCGCCAGTTAATTCGCGTTGGACGTCCGCAACATATTGATTGCTGCTAAGGAATAGCTTGACCAGTTGGATCCACTGAACACGTTGGTCAGTCTCAAATCGTGAGGAAGGACTCGGAGATACCTTTGTCGGCGAGATACCACTTTGGAACGAATTCCTGGTGAGGTCCGCTAGAGACATGGACGTCTGGGTAGAGAGGTTATTGATCCGTTGATCAAGGCGGCTGCCTTGAAGATAAAGCGGAATCACACGCGTCGGCGGGCACACTGGCAGGGCACGAATTCACAGACACAAGAAGGGCTATGCCATTTGGCTTGTACAATAAATAAAAGTCGCCACAATCACCTAACAAACAATCCGTGCGGTTGTTACTCCACGCGCCCTTATTTTAATTTTCGCACTCCATCATCACTTTGTACACGGGGGAAAGCGTCTCGAAGAAATAACAAGGTGACAATTCACCAATTTTACCACCCGGACATACCTTCTCAATGCTAGGTAATCATGTGGAAGTAGCCTTTCGAGGGTTCCATCCCACCGATTAATGTTCACCTTTTCCAGAGCATATCCAGCCTTCTTCCTTACCTCGCCCATTCTCATAGGTACACACCACTGGGAGGTCTGCCCCTGGCGGGTGGCAGTCAGCATCTCCCTCAGCGATGGGCACGGGGCCTGACCGCCCGGAGCGTAAGGCCACGAAGGAAGTACCGTTCCTCGCAGTCAATCAGGTTAAGTATCCCCAGCTTCTGGGGTCAGAAAATGGGTTGGCCCCGATAGATGGCCATGAGTTCCCTCGCCCATAGGTATGAGAGGCCTTCGTCAGATAATAGACGAGCAACGAGAGGGTGTCAAAGCCACATGGGAGGGGGCCGACCAGAGGTTCAAGCGACCCGTACTACCTGCCGGTGGTAGTGCAACTGTGATGTTTTGGACCCATAGTGAGGGAGGGCGTAGACGGGACCATCATACGGAGGTGGCGACTGTTAGCCTGTGATCACCGGGGGAAGATCCCGGAGGACTTTCTTTTGTTGGTCACCAGCATACGTCCAACAGTCGGTGCGCTACGACGAGCGGTAAGGTGAGGTGAATATCTCGACCTTGTAGGAGGAATTACCTCCAAGAGGACGAGAACCCCTCCTCGAGAGCGTCGACTGACCGCTCCGACATCCAAGTAGGTCACTTCTGGGACAAGTCGACAACGGTCACCTCGAATTCGATGATAATGGTTGAGGTTCATTGATTAGAAGTCTATGGATACCCGTATGTGTATGTTGTGGCAGTACGGATAGAGACGAACTCAATATTGATATTCGCTGTTTAGTTTACGTTGGACTTCCGCCACCCACTGAGGAACAGCTTAATCACAAGGCGAGTTGATAGATCTCTGGCTGTGGGGAAGGATTTAGAGGTGCTTTCGTTGGCGAGTGACGGATTACATGAAAGACCCGCCAGGGATGCACTGTGGACTCCGCATGGGTGAAGAGATCGTTCGCGCCAACCCGTTCATGATCGAGTCAGTCCCAGATGCGCCAGAGGAATCGCGCATATCGGGTGCAACACTCGCTATCGAACAGCCACGGAAAAGAAGCCTGGAGACTATTAGGGTCCCCATTACGAGCGGAGAGTAAGTAATTGAGACTAGCTTAATATATGTATGTATGCAGGTATGCATCAGAAGCAATGTTTCTACTTTTCGTGAGCGGGGAGTGACAGAAGACGAGAGAGAAAAGGATTAGCAACGGCAAGCAATAACAACCTTTATATAGTGCTCGTACACGAATCACCGGTGAAATTAGATGAGTGGGCCGATAGAACATGAAGGGTTCAAGCTATCTCGAGAAGCTTTGTGACAATACCGGTTCCGACTGAGAGGGCCCGTGAGGATCGTGGGTTAGGAAGATGGGAGCAGGTGCTTACTAGTCTTGCCACCCTCACGAAGGGTGAACCTCGTTCCAACCTCGGCAGCAGCATCGTGGACAAGATCGCAAACCATCTCGACATTGTCACCGGGCATGACCATCTTCTCAGTAGCCTCAGCGGTACCCTCTGGCCATTTGAGGGAAACGGTAATATCAGCTGTGCGCAGGAAAATCTGAGGACGATAGTTTTCCATGAAAGGAGTGTATCGACCACCCTCCTCCTTGGTGAGGACCTAGAGGTGCGCAATGTCAGGACCACAGGGCTATAATATCGGTCGACAACGTTGAGATATGCTCACGTAGATCTGAGCCTGGAACTTTTTGACAGACTTCACGGATCCGGGAGCGACGAGGACCATCCCCCGTCGGAGTTGTTCACGCTTCACACCACGCAACAAAGCACCCATGTTGTCTCCAGCTTCACCACGCTCGAGCTCCTTGTGGAACATCTCGACACCCGTCAAGGTTGTCTTGATGTTGGCACCGAGACCGATAATCTCGACTTCACAGCCTTTAGTGATGACACCTCGCTCAACACGTCCAGTAGCAACGGTGCCGCGACCGGAGATGGAGAAGGCATCTGTTATACAGGGATCAGAAGACCGGTCCAATGAAATCAATCGGATTTCAGAATTTTACCTTCGATGGGCATCAAGAATGGTTTCTCGAGGTCCCCTAATCACACAAAAGCGCGTCGAAAATCATGCCGCAGAGAGGTTTGCCAGCGTGCACTTACGAGGAGGAAGCTCAAGCCATGTGTCGCAAGCCGCAACGAGCTCAACGATCTTCTTCTCACCAATCTCGGGATCGCGGCCTTCAAGGGCGGCGAGAGCAGAGCCCATGATGATTGGGGTGTTCTCACCATCGAAGTTATAAGTGGACAGGAGGTCCCTCATTTCCATATCGACGAGCTCCAACATCTCTGGGTCAGAGATCATGTCAACCTTGTTAATGAAGACAACGAGCTTCTTGATTCCGACTTGGCGAGCAAGGAGCAAGTGTTCACGGGTCTGGGGCATTTGGCCGTCGGTAGCAGAGACAACGATGATACCGCCGTCCATTTGAGCAGCACCGGTAATCATGTTCTTGATGTCTGCAGATCTTTAGTCACAACACAGAAACAAGCAAGGCGTGCTTACAATCAGCGTGTCCAGGACAGTCAATGTGGCCATAGTGCCTGTTGTCGGTCTCGTACTCTACGTGGGCGGAGTTAATTGTAATACCACGGGCCTTTTCTTCCGGTGCCTTGTCAATTTCTGCATAGCCGGTGAACTTTGCACCACCTTTGCTGGAAAGGACTTTGGTAATTGCAGCAGTCAAAGTGGTTTTACCGTGATCGACATGACCTATGTTCGAAGTTAGCTCGAACCCATCACGGAGAATTCGACCGACATACCAATGGTACCAATGTTCACATGGGGTTTTGACCGTGTATATTTGGCACCATCGGCGTAACCCCTGGTTTGGACTTTACGCCTTCCTTGAGTTTCAGTCCGCGTTAATTGGGTATCATCGCGTACCCCAAGAAAAGTTTGGTCTCTGCAAGGCTGGGAGAGGAACAGCGGCGCGTGGGGCAAACCGGGCGCATGTAAGGAGTGACTGGGGCGCTGTAATGTGTGAGTCGTCCGTTCCGATGCAGCTTCCAAAGAAAAAACGAACCTCTTGAGCTGTAGAGCCTGCGAGCAGCAGTTCTGGAAGACTGAGCGAGGAACTGAGGCCGCAACATGATGGAAGAGATGGAGGACGGAAGGGAGACCGGATGAGTTGCGGGTGAAGAAGGAATTTACAGCCACGTGCCACCTCACACTCTCATGGATCGACACGAACTGGTTAGAAACGCGGTCGCGTTCCTCTCCGACCCTTCGGTAGGACTTCGTTTTCGTTTTCTTGTTTACTCGGTATCTAACATTTCGTGTCCAGTCGCAGAGCTCATCTCTTGCGCAGAAGATTCAGTTTCTCGAGGCGAAAGGTCTGACCCCAGCTGAGGTCGAGGATGCGCTTCGGCAAGCTTCTCTCAGCGGTGCAGCTCGGGCCAATGCCCCGTATCCGCAACAGGTCTATGGTCCAATGCCCTACCAATTTGCCCAGCCACCTCCGGACCAGTGGGATTGGCGAGACTACTTTGTATGACAAACCCGACATCCCTACCCCGCATTGCTGTGGCTCACTCAGTATCACCAGATTACCGCTGTAGTTTCCGGGGCAATCACATACGGAGCGGTATCATTATTCAGGGTGAGTTGTTTGCGAGTGATTCTGTGATTTTATTGACATGGTGTAGAAATATGTGTCACCCCACATTCAACCTCCGGATGTGACTGCATACGAAGCGGACAGGGATGCATTGACCGCTCAGTTCGACGAGGCCGAAGCTCTTTTGAAGGAGATCCAGGCTGAAACCGCAGCAGTGAAGGTCGCTGTTGAGGAACAGAGGAGCCATGTTGAGAAGGTGACTCAGGACGTCGAAGCGGCTGTCAAGGAGATGCGTGAAAGCGAGGTAAAGACCCGGGATGAGATGCGGGAGATACGGTCGGAGGTTACCAACATCCATGAGATGCTTCCAAAGGTTCGTTTGGCCGGATACTCTGTGTTATGCACTGACTCACCCGTGGTTCAGATGATTGAGAAGAACAAGGAAGCGCAGTCGCAGTCCCTTGGAGAGCTACAACAAGAACTCAAGTCGCTGAAAGCTCTCCTTTTAAGTCGAGGGCCTACCACACCGTCGACACCGCCTGTCCCCAGCTTCCCTAGCTTCCCCAGCTACCCCGCTAAACCGTCAATACCTACCTGGCAATTGGCCGCTGGTGACAACCTATCAACAACTCCCCCTGTTCCAGCCCCCTCCCCGGGCCTGAGCGGCAAGGGGAAGGAAGCGGACCTAGGCGACACACTCGATGCCCCAGTTCCGTAGTAGCTATCCATCTCGTTCCTACGTATTTACCAGACCTATCTATAATTTGATCCCCCACCGACCCTGTTCCACGTGGCTGAGATGTCAACATCAACTCGGCTACGCACTGGTAGCGCTTAGCCACCCGTCATACTTACCTTCGAACCCGCGCATCGAGGCTCTCGTCGCGAAGCATGTTCTCCCAATTCCGGAACGCGGTCGAGCATTTGGCTGTTCAGCCAATACGCCGCTCCACCTCCCAAGATAGCGATACCACAAATACAATGTCGCGGACGAATTCCGGCGAGGACGGACCCCCGTCTTCAACTCAGCTTGCGGATTCTGCACTTTCGAATATCCGCAAGTCGCTACAAACGCAACACCCGTCTAGCCCTGCCAGAGCTGGCACTCCCGGTACTGCTAACGGGGGAGTGCACGACCCTAACAAACCCCGCTCTCGGTTGGAAGAGAGGCTCCGTGCTTCTCTGTCCTTCGGAATTGGCGAAGTGTCAAGTCCTTCCACAGAAATCAACACTCCAGTTTCTACGAATGCCCCCACGCCGCTGCCCGGGACCGACGCGACTCCCCTTTCGCCCACACAGGCACCTTTGCCGGAATCTCCGATCTCTCCCACCACAAGGAACAGAACTGGCAGTTTCTCGTCGCTGTTACTAAGCTTAGGAGACCCGTTGGGCGCGAGCTCAGCCGCGTCTTCCTCGACTTCACTATCCCACACACTTGGTTCTCCCACAGCCCAATCCGAACCGCAGTTAGGGCCTCCGGTTCACACCATTCACGAAACCGACGACGATATGCCACTAAGTCAACCTACTCCCGTACACCACAGGTCAGGGTCCATGGACATCTCGTCTGCGAAGAAGCTGGAAAGAGTTGTTGAATTGGAGGAGGATGACGAAGAATTCCAAGGCCGAAGATACGCCGAAGCTCAAATGCCACTCCCACCCACGCCACCACCAGAATCCCCCGAACTCCCCCCCGTATCCAACCCTGGACACCACCCAGCCACCGTCGATGATATAGACAAAGGCGATGTCTCCCCTCCTGTAACCACAGATCCATCCCGGATCAATCCAAATGCCGAGGCGGACGCCACGGACGCCACAATATCAACTAATAATATCAACGGAGACGCTGCTGGCACAGATGTTGAGGCACTGAGGCAGCAACTGAAAAGGTTCAAAGAACGGTTCACAGGTAGCGAGACAACAGAGATTGACCGATCCATATTGACCCGATGAATCCATGTAGATGTCTCTTCCTCGTTCAAGAGGCTTCAGGCCGAAAAGCTCGCTGCGGATAAACTATTGCAGGAGCTGACACCACTTCAGAGTATTCAAGATACGGAGGGGCTGAAGGAATACATCAAAAATATCAACCTTCAAAGTGAGGTACGTCACGCGATCCTTCAGTATGACGAGCGCATCTGACAGCCTCGCAGATGTCCCTCGACGAGATCAAGCGGTTAAACAACAAACTGCTCCGTGCGTATCTGCTGTCTGTAATGTACTGAAATTCAACTGATCGTAATCATTTCATCTTGTTTTGTGTACAGGTCAAGAAGAACGTGTCGAGGAGCTCCGTGACACCCATCGTCTGGAATCAAAATCCCAATCTGATCTCATTGAACGCCTCCGCAAACAATCTGAGGAGACGGAAGCCCTTCTCAAGGCTTCACACTCTTCCGAAACGACCAACAAAGAGTCCACTGATAAACTTCAATCGGAAATCAGCAGCCTCCAAGCAGGGCTGGAGAAACAGAGGGGTACGGTGAAGGATGAAGAAGAGAAGAGGACGAAAGCGATCGCGCTTCTGAAGACGGTTAGGCAAAAGTTGGTCAAGGCGGAGAGGGAGAGGGATGACGTGACCAAGGAGGTGAATGAACTCAAGGAAAAGGACAAAGCAGACAAGACAAGAGAGAGGGTGGAGAAGATAAGGATGCAGAACGAGATCGAGCAAGCGAACCTGGAGAGGGAAAAAGCTGTCTCCGGCCTCCGGACCCAGTTCGACAAAGAGGTCGCCTTGTTAAAGGACAAGCAGGAGAAGGAGATCCAAGCGTTGAAGGGACAGTTCGAGTCAGAGGCTGCTGCAACTAAGGTTTGTTTTGCCTGTTGTCTACACATCCCTGTTGACCATATGTTCGCGGTTTAGAACGTCCATGCCCAGGAAGTCAAAACTCTCAACGAAAAGATATACTCCTTTGAATCGGCGAACCTCAACCTGACCAGGGAAAAAGACGGGCTGTTTGACCAACTAGAGATGCGCCAAGCCGAACTCGAGTCTTCGACCACCCATATGGAGACTCTCCAGAGCCAGACGACGGAATACCAATACCAGATCCGTGAACTCGGCGACCGCGTTGCACTGTTGGAGGGTGAGCTAACTGACGCCCAACGGGAGGCAAGCCCTGCGAACGGAGCAGGAATGTCTCCTGAAGAAGTTGCTCGGCTCATTTCTGCCGCCGAAGCCAAGTACGAAGCCCGCTTGGCCGAGTTACGCGGTCAGTTGGAAACGATCGAGAAGGAGAGAAACGAGGCGGATGCGGAGTGGAATTCCAAAGTCGCCGCTAGAGCTCTCGAGGTCGAGGAACTGAAGAGGGTTATCGGGAAGGGTCAGAAGAGTGAAGTTGACCACAAGGTTGTCGAGGAGAAATTGAGAGAGGACATCTCGGCCTTGAAGGAGGAGGTGAAGGGGTATCAGAGGCAACAGATCGAGTTCCAGAGACAAGTGGAGAGAATCAAGGAGTCCGAGGTATGTCCGTGTTCCTGGACGGAATCCCCCCTTCAGGCTGACTGGGGACTCGACAGGATGACTTACAAACCCAGCTATCAGAATCCTTGGCGAGGGGTGTTGCCCTTGAAGCCCAGATTCAGGAGTTCAAGGGCAGGGAGACCCAGCTTCGGTCCAGCAATAAGGTAAGCGCTTGAGCCCGAAGCTCCCGTTAGGAGATAGACGCCCACCTTTGTTCACTAGACTCTTCGTGAGGAACTTCGAAAAGTTCAGTCCTCCGCCGCATTGCTCGAGAAACAAAGGAACCCGGGTGTAGGGTATTGGGCGTCGAGAGATGCCAACGGGGCGACGGATAGCCGAACGTCGATTTCGTCGAATTCTGATCGACCATCTGGAGTAGCATCGCCTACGAATGAATCCAAGGCGGAGGAGGATGTAAACCTCGAATATCTCCGGAACGTCATCCTTCAGTTCTTGGAACACAAAGAGATGAGGGTATGTTTCTCCCCTCCCTCCCCTGGCGAAGGAAATGACGCGTACTGATGCCTGGGGCTTTTTTACGTTCACAGCCGAATCTTGTAAGGATTCTGACCACCATCCTGAGATTCACCCCGCAGGAGACTAGGCGGCTCAGTCGCAGCCTGTGAACACGGCATGCTTTTTTTTCAGTGCTGTATACTGATGGACTCGTTCTTCTTTGTGTATTCTAAATCCGTTCGTTCTTCCCCATATATTTGCAGGGTCATGAGCCCATTTCTACCCCGGGCTCAAGACAAAATAATAGATTATAATTACTATGGTAACGGAGGTGATATACAGTGCAACATGAGGGTAAGTCGTGCAAATTGACTGATGAGATAATGGCGATGCTGCGGCGGACTACCAAATAAGTACGCGACAAGGGGAATGTTCTACAGGTGAAGGTCTGACGGGCGATATAGATAGATGATATCGATAACGGATCACATGAAATCGCGAATTCAGAACTCGAAACACTCGACCACGGAGGCAAATCGGACTTTCTTTGGTTTCTCTGGGATCATGACGCTTCCCCGGCTGCCTCGTTGCAGACGTTGGGGATACACTCTTTGGAACGGCTTCTCTACCTCCAGTCTGAAGCCGTCAATCCAGCCATCTTCGTCGTGGAGCCTCTCAAGCCCACCGAGATAGGCACCCACTTCTGCAGGGTTGGGTGTCCCGGATTGGTATTTATGTTGAAGGCGTTGACTGATCGCAGACTGCCGCTGGAGCTCCCCACGCGACTCCGAGTAGGAGCCGCGGGGGTCCTGCGCATGGGTTGTGGATTTACGGGAGCCGACAGGTGCCATCAGAGGGCTGCCAACGCCGGCCTGGTGATAACCGCCGGGAATAGATTGGTTAGAGGATTTACGGGTAAGTTTGTTGGGAGCATTAAAGTAGTTGGATATCTCCTTGAGGGTGTAGGGCGGTGGGTGGAGTTTGGAAGTGTGAGGACTGCCCGGCAGCCTTACTTCGTGTGGTTTCTGAAGCGCGGTGAACTTCGTGGGTAGTCTGATAGTGTGGCGTACTCACTACAGTGGCCTGGCTCTTCAATGCAACGGACACCCTTCTGAGTTTCCGCTGTCCGCGGTGTTCTTGTGAACGTTGGAAGAGCTCAGTCTGCCGAGGTAGCTTAGCGGACTCGGTGTCATGAGCGAAAAATAGTAAACGAACGGACTCACGGGAGAGAAAATGCCTCGTGTATAGGCAACTGAATCTCTTGCGGAGCTCTGCTTTTTCAGCACGCGAGCAGGTGGAGTGCCACATGCCTCATCGGTTTTGCTCTCGTGTGGTAGAGGGGGAAGCGCGCGTTGTGGGGAGAGGTTGCGAGCGAGACCGAAGAAGTCTGCGCAGACCATATCGTTCGTATGTGTCGTTGTCAAGGATAACAACGGGATGCTACGTACCTCGCTGCAAACGCCCAACTTTTAACACCCCTTTGCTAGCGTGGGTTGAATGTCGGAAGGGCGTGCTTGGTGACAGATGATCGAGACGGGCGGCCCCGGACTTAGTACCTCCGAGTCGAGTGAGTGCAGTGGGAGGGATTCCGAAGATATATAGAACACGACTAGTTGCCTGCATCCAACTTCGAGCGACTCACTGCGAGGCCTTGCGCATGTTGTCGCCACCTGATATCTAGCCGACAGTCGCTTGATGCGTTGGATGCGATCCAGTCGTCCACAGAACCGGTCAAGCTTCGACACTCGCCTGTAGGATGAGCCTTTGTACAACTTGAAATGCACAGCTTACTATTCTAAATACTAGTCAGGCACTCGCCCAGTGTTTTGGCAGTGCCATCTTCCTTTGATTTGGCTCCTGGTTGTGCGGTCCCGCACAACAATCGCTGGAGACCGTGAACACTGCCAAGCGAGGCCCGCAGATATTCATGCTCGTTCTTTAGGGGTCCTTGTTCATCGTTCGCAGAGGCAGAGTGACACTCCGATCCACCAGGTATAATCTTGATTCAGGTCGTGGGCGTCGGCGCTGAGGCTGTGCTTGGGCTAACGTACGGATCCTAGGCGGACCTCGACTTTCAAGGGATCGGTCGACCGTCCTCGCCCCCGGCTGTCACGTCACCTCAAGTGGCATTATCTTTCATCGATCTATAGCCTATACGATACATGTTGCCGCTGTCGTCGTCCCCGTGTCACCACTCGCTCCTTTCCACCAAACCCCCACCACGCCCGTCCGCAAAATCGGCGGTGGTCAACCAAGGTCTACAAACCTCTGAAGACGGTTCCAAAAAGGTTCGAACCGGTCAAGGTCGATCCTGACGAGGTCAAACCATCAATACCAGCCGAGGACAAACCCGGAACTCACCGGCACCGGCACCGTCTCCGATGAATCCCTCACCACCGACGAAACTCTATCCTCCTCCCCAGAAAAGGGTTCCCGCTCCGATCCAAAGGTCTCCTCCTGAGACCGCCGCAAGGTCGTCACTCGTCCCGAGCTCGATCGTCCAACCAGTGCCAACCCCCGGTTCCTTGCCTGGCCCACCCACTTGGAACAATTTGAAGTCGCAGAGATCCGTCCCCACTTTACTCAGTGTGTCCTAATGGCCTTCTTGGACGAGAACTCAGACTGATCGAACACTCGTATAGATGGACATCCCAACAACAGACCACCAGGCAGCACCCTCGTTGCCTCAAGGAGCAATCCAGCTCTCAACACGTGGGCCCCGGGCCCTCAGCAACCCAGGCAGGATCCAGTCTCACCGGCTTTAGCGTCAACGTCAAGGGTGAACCTTCCTGGTTTAGTGCCAGAGCCTCCCCACCCCTCGTCGTTGTTGGATAACAGGCCAACCCAGCCCTCTTCGGTAAATATTTCTCCTGCTGTAACCGTGGCACGCAACCCATTGCCCGTTAAGCAGAAAGTCGAGAAGCGGGGATTTTTCGCCAGACTCTTTGGATTCGGCAAATCGCGATCCAAATACTCAAACGAACCCGGGTCCACCAAAAGGTTAAGTAGAGTGACGGATGTGCGGCCAATGTCCACCCCGTTTGCGGGCCCTACCAGTATATACGCCACTGGTCCCACAACGAGACCGGCTTCTATTGCAACACTGGATACCACCTATTTCGCCACCACGGAATCAGCATCCGCGGTCCAACATGATACCCGCTTCAGGTCGACTAACCCACGCAATCATGCAGTTCTCGTGAAGAAGTCGCCCGCAGTCCAGCCAACGAAGCATGGTCACCGGGGCGGGCCACCACCTCGCCAAGTACGATGGAACCACATACCACTTTCTCTCGCTGACCGATGATTTTAGCAGAGTCCTGGTCACCCCAGGCACAACAGTTACCCGCAAATGACCCACCGACAAAGCAGAATCGACTTTGAGAACCTCGCTCCGGATTCCGCAATCACCGGAAACGCCATGAATAACACTATGCACCCCCGCATTTTTAATCCCGGGAACCACAACCACGAAATCACTCCCGCCAACCACATTCAACCCATGGTAACCACCAATCATACCCAGCACGTTGAAGCTGGAAGACACTATAACCAGCCCACAAACTACGCGTCTGGGGGTTATTCTAGGGTTCGGGATTCGGGGCACCAATCCCTAGTCACCACTCAGGCTCGCCCTCTTTGCGTGGTAGGCATGAATTGTTTCGTTTGGAATTTGACGTTTCTAAGGCGATCGTGGAATGGTAGGTTTGCCATGCGAACTATCAATACACCTCCCCGGACACTGAGGAAACCTCGCCCTACTGCTCGGACGTCTGTGAGAACGAGGCCGCGATTGCGGCTGAAAGAACACAGCGAGGTACTGTATTTTACCTGCACTTTTGGCGAGTGTCGTCTGACACTCTTTGCAGAAACATGCAGTTACCCGAAATGTACGTATCTTGCGGTCATGTATCCGAAAGACCATCGTTGGAATTATTGTAGCGAATCACATGAGCGGTACGTTCTGATGTTCGATCTCCCGATGTTTCCTCATTCGAAGTTCTGTCCAGTCTCTCCCGGAGCGGATGTATCAATTGTCGCCAGGCCGCTGGGAACGGTAAGCAGCTTTGTAAAGGATGCGATGAAACTTTCAAGCGGCGCGCCCCGACCATCATCCCTGTACCGATGGATCACGATGCGTTCTGGAATGGTGAGGTCCATTCCGTTCCCGGCCCTGGCTTAGACTCAACCCGTGAACTAGTGGTTGACCGGTTCACCGAGTCGTGGGCCCATCCGACGCAATGCCCAGTCGTTCGAGCGGTCTACAAGGTTGTGTTGACGCAAGATAGTTTGGATACGTACCTTGGGTATCGGTTCGTATCCCGTGGTCCTCTGTGAGTTCACGAACTGCGTGACCGATGATGACTCTACTTGCTAGTGGCACATTAGAGTACTACGGGCAATTCGCTGCACAAGGCATACGCAACGGTAACGAACGCACCCTCTGGCTCGGCACCCGCCGAGGTTGTACCCTGGGTGAAAAGGGCCAGAAAACCCCTTGCAGAACCTCAAACTGTTCGCTGTGTTCTATCATCCGCGGGTCGTTTGACATCGGCAAATCTATGACAAGTACGCCAGCGGGGAGGTTTGGATTAGGGATATACACTTCTACCAAGACGTCAAAGTGCGTTTACGCCACCATCGTGGTGAAATTGACGCTGACTTGCGGTACTTGCCTGCAGGGCCAACGATTACTCCACCAACGACAAGGGCATCGATTCACCCCTGAAAGCGTTGCTTTTGAATAGCGTAGCTGCCGGACGTGAATGCGCGATGCGCTACGATGATAGATCCATGAGGGCTCCCCCTCAGGGGTATAATTCGGTGGGTACCCCAGTTCTATTCTTGCTTCAACGAACCCAACCCTTGGACACCACCCAGGTATATGGGGAGAGTGGGGGCAGTTCGAACAACGTCGATGAACTCGTGGTGTACACAAACGACGCGGTCAGGCCGACTTGGCTGGTCATGTATAATCGGGGTTAGGCGACGATTTTGGTTCTAATTTACCCTCCGCGGAGCCCGATGTTGTACGTTAATCGTGTGTGGTCGTAATCCTAATATACCCACTACCTGAAAGGCGGAGATGAACAAAGGCGATGGGGGGAACATTCGGTGGACTCCACATCGAGCCCCCATGTTTGTTGAACAGTTTGGTAATGTCCAACACTCCGCCCGAACGTCAGTACGAAATCCATTGGGAGGCCCACCCGTCGGCGTTGCCGCCCGCCCGTCTGGGTGTGCTCCGCTAGACTTGGCATCAACGCGGGAACTGTCCAAGGTGTTCTGGATCAAGATCACAGGAGAGACGGAGACTCCTGGAATGGAATTTATGTCGCGGGTTAGGTGACCGCAACATCAGATGCTGTTGGACGTGTCCTCAAAGACTTTTTGTCTGATGACTCGGAGCGATCGCTCGGGACAGGATCGAGTGATTCATCTTGGTGATTACTCCATTTGTCAATCAAGGGGTCCCGGTAGGCAGGTACAAGCTTTGGCCGGGCCTCCATTCCATAACTCGGGTGGTTTATTTCATCCGGTGCTTTGCCAAATACTCGGACGAGTCGACTCACCGTGATCGGATCGACGGGCGGCCTCGGACTGCGCAACGCAGCCATCGAATTCTCGGCTGTGGGATCGCCTGTCTTAGCTCCTAGGCACCTTGAAACCATCAGCTAACCTTCGACGCGTGTTAAGAGGCTTGGGCGGTAAACGGAAGGGTATGTCAATGAGTTCCGACCGCCGACCGGTTAAGAGAAAAAAACCACATGCAGGTGGCCAAAAGATCGATTACGCGATGAGGGGTCGGTTCTCTGGCACTGAGCCTGAGCCACTCAGGCTGTCAAATTTCACGTTTCAGGTGAGGAAATATCAAGAGATGGGGGGCCAGGGGTGATATACTGTTCACCCGTCATACGGGACTTCCCTGGGATGTGTTGTATGCGCTTAGGGTGGTCGAAACGGGTAAGACCCGAAAGTTTTGGCCGGAGGTGGAGTTATGCCCTTTGTTCGAGGTGTTGCAATTCACTTCAAAGACTTTCCAACCAGAGCAACCCGTATGGTGAAACTAGCCTCGTATTGCACTTGCAAATCATCACGACAATGAACGGGCGCGTAAAGAGCCTTTGTCCCAATATTGTCTGGGGTGAGGTGCGCTTCAGGCGGTTTCGGTGTTGCGGCACGTCCTGTGACATACCTTTTGATTCGTCGGATGGAGACTGGACATGGAAAGTCCCATTATGAGGCAAGCTCCGGGGCCAAGAATACACCGGCCAAGACGCAGAGTGGTGCAATTTCCTGGGGGATGCAGAACATCTTTTTTCTCTTTGTGGCGGTTGAGGAGTTGTGGAAGGATGCGATTGTGCTAATACAGGGACCGGGGTGTCACGGAGAATATCATCATGTACCGGATCAATTCCGATCAGAGTTGGGTCATTGAATGCGAGACTCGGGCCTCCGTTCGCCACACCCCTCACACGCGACCCTCCACGTTCGCTCGTCAAACCTCTACACACGCTACCGTTGTTTCCGAAATGTCATTTGTCGCACGACACGTCACTCGTTCAAGATTGTCCCTTGGGACGGCCGGAAGACGACCTGCATCTCTTGGCGTGCGACTCACCGGAATGGGGCCAAATAAGCTTGCTCTGCGGACGCTTATCAGTGAGTCCATGCTTCCTTAGGAGTCCCCGTAGCGCGAGAAGGGTCTCCTTAATGGAGGCGTTTGTCATGCACTGCTCATCATTCTCCTGTGCGGCTACAGTCAAGAAATACACTGAAGATCATGAATCCGTCGTGTTTGATGATTCAACTGGTGTTGGCATCGTATCAATCACGGACTACGCTCAGAAGAGCCTTGGAGATGTCGTCTTTGTTGAATTGCCAGCACTGAAGACCAATGTCGCTAAAGGAGGTCAGGAGTTTCCTCGATTTCCTGGCACGTTCTCCGACATCTGATTTTTGTGATTTTGCTTCCGGAACCTCTTCCTGCTGTATCGCCTCGTTGATGTTTTGTGCCATGCGCGGAATTCTAGACCAGATTGGCGCGGTTGAGAGTGTCAAAGCGGCGTCTGATATCGTTGAGTCTTCAGCCCTCCGATCTAGCCCCCTCCTTTTCCTAACCGAACAGCATTCGGTTTCTTCTATCTCCACCAAACCGGGTGAACAGTACGCTCCTGTCTCGGGAACTATTCAAGAAATTAATGAAAATTTAAACGACCAGCCCGGGCTTCTCAACAAGTCCCCCGAGGATGAAGGTAAGCGCTTCGCAAGAATATCATGAATCAGCTCCGAATTTGAATTTGAATGTACTCCACCAGGGTGGCTCTGCAAGATCAAGGTCTCGAACCCGGCTGAGGTATGTTTACCGTTAGTTTTTCTCTCTCGAGTATCCACGCCTGACGCCACTGTTCGCCCAGGTCGACTCACTGATGGACGAGACTGAGTACAAGGCTCACTGCGAGTCGTAGGGTCACGAAACACGCGGATCCCCGCAAAGCGCTGATGGCTGGCGGTGTTCTCGATTGAACGCGCCTTTATTCGCGAATTCCACACAGACAAAATTGTTAGATTCACCGACGCTATGGATATCAATGTTGACCATTCCATGCAGATGAAATCGATTTGTTTAGTTTCAACTCTGGCGTGGCGGTGTCACTCCATGGGCAAGTTCCGTCGCGAAAAGCCTCGAAAGGCTAGGAAGTCCGCAACCGTTTCACTGCCACGTTTCAGGATTCGAACTCTAACCATGCCGCTATTCAGCCCACCACACGCTACCCTCGAGATGGTGTAGTTGGTGTATTAATGGGATCTTGTGCACCGGTCAGGCTCGGTTCGTCCATACCTTCCGGCTACCGGTTCTCGTCGGGAGTCTCCAAGTCACAGTCACACTCTCAATCGCAAAGTGCACACGCATGACCTACAATACAAAGGCGAATGTCACCAAATGGGTACTCCCGTATACATCGACTGTAAGAACCCTAATACGGGCCACCCTCACCCTAGTCCGAGCCAATCGGAAAAGTCCGGTGATATGTCGGGCCTGTTCACACAGGGTTTCCTTCCATTTTCACGATTAATCAACTCCCTTTCTCACCTTCTCTGATCAATGGAGGATCTTTTCCATGGCAACCCTATTATGTCAGAGTCGCTTGGGCCGTGGCCACAAAGGATTATACAGAGGCACGGCACCGGGCTGATGTTTGTTTGAGTAACATCCCGAGTCAGCGGGATCACCGCGGGGACAAATCGTGAGACACTGGGCTGTACGCGCTTCTAGATGCTCCAACGCTTTAAAAGCCCTTGGCTTATGCGATGCCTTCCCGTTGTCACGACATGGCCTACACGAA
>Ga0307515_10004352_pt1 | contig 29362 bp, 10 predicted proteins | sample 17_EM_MG_FD_194513 | JGI IMG/M metagenome (GOLD analysis project Ga0307515, IMG submission 194513) | Populus trichocarpa ectomycorrhiza microbial communities from riparian zone in the Pacific Northwest, United States - 17_EM | ecosystem: Host-associated > Plants > Roots > Unclassified | place... | reverse complement strand
GTTATCGATAACAAATGCATAAAAAGCGGCGGGTTAAGGGATAGCGCCTCTCTACCCTTAACTAGTATATCTAGTAGAGTCTACAGCACGTAACAGTCTTATAAAAATATATAGTTCTCTTCTATAGGCCAAGGCTACGCTCTACGTGCAAGATATCACGTGGGGGAAGAAAAGGTATCCCTTAACCCGTTAAAATTCGTCCAATGATTATCAGCCAATTAAAGTATCTGGATTAGCGAAAGACACCCAATGAAATCTAGTCGTGAACTTAAGCGACCTTAGCGTGGGACTCCAACGGGTTAAGGGATACGTAGCTTCGTGAGGCCTTGTTCGGTGTATCCACGGTGTTGTATACTAAATCCGGCGCCAGCCGCGTGCAGTAGGTCAAAAAAACGGTCTAATATGGGGCCCGTCTTGGGTGGTAGCATAAGATGGCATGACTTGCGTTACATGCCGCCATTTCGACCCGCCAACACGGCGTGTTGTTACCTAAGTATCTTATCTGAACGTCGCATGGCCTCACCCCACGGGTACCTGCGAAAATGCATGACCATCTGCAGCGAACCTTCTCTGCAAACTATCCCTCGATCATCTCGGCTCTGCGGGTCGCTGCGGTGTCTGGCAGATGACACGGCAATCTCATGCCTTAGACCACCCCTCCCCATCCGAAAGAACCTGGCTACGATAGGTCATGCAATCTACTCCACACCTCTTAAAATTCAAGAGTTGAATTAATCTCCTTTTTCTTATGATCCCTAGGACTTTATCCTGGCTCATCTTCTGACCTTATCTGGGCACTCGGGCTGCGAAAGGAATGGGTTAGGATGAGGGTTTGATGTCCCGCGGACAGGTCTTCCGCAAAATAATGTATTGAATTAGGTTCTTCCGTTTTGCATGCTCCTTAAGAAACTCAGATACAAATTTTATTTCCCCAATAAAATCGAAATAAATGTGAGGTAATCATAATTGTTTCTCTAAAGGTATCAGGCGTTAAATTGGCAAGTCGAGACACGCTATGTGTGTCGCATGCCCGTATTTCATCTTTCACTAATTTCACTAATTTTCATCTCTGAGATATCTCATCCATAACTAGAATTTAGCTGTTTCTTTTCAGATTTCTCACTGTTTTAAAACAGGACCTTTTTGATTCTTGCTTCTGAAGATGTTTTGCACCAGACTTAAATATTCTTCCATTTTTTTAAGCCCCGAAGTCCAAGTTTCCGTTCTGGGACTCGCGATAGACCACATGCAAATTTATCGGAGACATCCCCAGCTGCTATCCCCTGCACTTATTAATATGCAGGGTGAAATTCACCCTCCATCTAAATCCACCGAGCGTTCGATGCGACAGTCTAAAGGAACGTGACACGGTTAGCATGCAGCTATTACAGATTGAACTCGACGTAGGAACATGCGTACGTATCAGTCAAATTCTGCCTTCCAATCAATGCTGGACTATTGGGTGCTACTGACCCACGAGTGTGAGAGTACTGACAGGGCCAGCTGCCCAGCGGAGGTCACTTCCATTAGACCACGTTTGTCAAGGAGACAAATCAACTGATAGCGTAACTTAGGGTAGCTTTAGTAGCAATACCAACAGCCTCCATGCTGTTGCACCTTTGCGGTCATGGTTTCAGCATCAGTATACCGTGGAGAAACAGTAGCATAGTTACATAACTCATGCAACGCGGATCCCTTTGACTATAAGTATGCCTTATATCTCTTTTTGTTATATCTCCAAGGACGCTTGGATCACTAGTCAATACTAAGTATGCGTTTCTCACCCATTTCAATACTTGCTCTCGCATGGCTTACTCAAGCGGCCGTGATTCCTCACGAGCTCTTCACTCCTAGCCGAACCAACGTAGAGACCCGTGCGGCGACAGGGTACAGATCAGTGGCGTACTTCGTTAATTGGGTTAGAGGTCTACTATGCGCTATTCCCTAGGATACTTACTGATACTTTCTCCAAGGCCACTTATGGTCGGAACTACAACCCACAAGATCTTCCCGCTAATAAGCTGACCCATGTGCTATACGCTTTTGCAAACGTGCATCCAGATACAGGAGAAGTCTATCTCTCAGACACGTGGGCGGACATTGACAAACACTACGCCACCGATTCCTGGAATGACGTCGGAACTAATGTCTACGGCTGCATTAAACAGCTTTTTCTACTTAAACAGAAAAATAGAAAGTTGAAGGTTTTGCTGTCTATAGGCGGCTGGACTTACTCGTCGAATTTTGTCGGGCCTGCTTCTACAACCGCGGGTAGAGCTACATTTGCTTCTTCTGCTGTGTCGATGGTGCAAAACCTAGGTCTTGACGGTGAGTGTTATATCCTATTACCTTATTTCAGATCGTTACGGCTAACAAATTTGGGAATTTAGGGCTGGATATTGATTGGGAATACCCTGCTAGTATGTACACCACTGATGTGAGAATGAGATCCTTCTGCTAATCTTTGTCGCAAGATGACGCTCAAGCAAATGACATGGTTTCATTACTGGCTGCTGTCAGATCTGTAAGTTTAACCAACCTCAAGAAAGAGGGAGATATTGACTTACTTTTAGGCTTTGGATAGTTATTCCGCACAATATGCAGGCGGCCAGCATCTTTTACTTACTGTAGCTTCTCCAGCTGGTGGGCTTACAAAATCTCCTTGCATTTTCTATATAAGAGCTGACATCAAAAGGCCCATCTAACTACCAAAAAATGCACCTCCAAGCAATGGACCAGTATCTCGATTTCTGGAATCTTATGGCTTACGACTATTCCGGCTCTTGGGACACGATTGCAGGCCATCAAGCCAATCTCTATAACTCGACCAGCAACCCAGCAAGTACCCCTTTCAGTACTCAACAAGCAATATCCTATTATACCAGTGCCGGAGTCCCTGCGTCGAAGATTGTAATGGGTATGCCTTTGTATGGCCACTCTTTCGATAACACAAACGGCCCTGGCCAACCTTTCAACGGTGTTGGCTCTGGTAGCTGGGAAAATGGTATTTGGGATTACAAGGCTCTTCCTCAGGCAGGCGCGACCGAGCGCACAGACTCTCAGGCTGTTGCAAGTTATAGCTACGACCCGTCGCAACGGATTATGATCAGTTATGATACTCCTGCGATTGCAGCGACAAAAGCAGCGTATATCCAATCTAACGGTCTGGGTGGAGGCATGTGGTGGGAGAGTAGTAGCGATAAGACTGGAGAGGGTAGTCTTATTACCACGGTACGTCTGTTATCTATTTTTGCAGCGACCAGGATCTTATTTGAGAATTACACAGGTTGTCACAGCGTTCGGAGGCACAGGTGCCTTAGATCAAAGTCAGAATTTACTCAGCTATCCAGCATCTAAGTACGATAACTTAAAAGCTGGGTTCCCAACTAGGTAGACGGTTCGCATACATTTTCCGTAAATACCCTCCTTTTACTTGTATATATTTGGGTGGACTTTTCTACGATTTTCAGGCTTTTGACGAGCTCGAATCACTTGACTACAGTGCTGTTATTAATATTCAATATCAGTATAAAGCCGTATTGATATTAATATTGAATATTGAATATTGAATATTGTATAGTCTTAGCATAATAATTTAATTAAAAGTAACTCCGTGCGCCCCTAAGCTTTAGTAGAGCTTTAAAATAGCCACTCTCGCGCAACTGCTCTCTTACTACTACCGTTAAGTTTGTGATCCTTGACGCGGTATAGTAGGTGCTAGCTACTCTCTAGATTCCACCAAAAGCTTAGAAGCCTCTTGTACTATATTCGTCGCTATAAGCTTCCCGTTGGCGGTAATATTACTTAGTAGCCAACTCCTTAAGCACTCCATACGTTTAATATTTGTACTCTTTAATAATATACGGTCCTATAAGATTATTCGCCGTATAGCTAAAAAGATTCGTTCTACCTCTACTAATATTAACGGTATAGATAACATATTAATAGCTATTTGAGAGAGTTATAGGTAGTTGGCTTTATAAGTTAGATTAAGCCAGTGTTGTCGATAATAAATGAATGAATAAATGGGCCCAATATCGCGATATGAATGAATAATCGCGGTATCTTAGATATAGGCGGTATCGCCGGTCTTAGCATGGTGGGTGTACTAAATCGATGGGGCCGATGTCTCCCTAGAGGCCTCCAACCCCCCTCTATCCCCCTTCTACCCCCTAAAAATTCACCAGTAGCTCTCTCCCCTAGCTATATACAACTCGTCCTTTTACCCACGACTTTAAGCACTCCGACGACTTAATATTTATTGGCCCAAGCCTTTATATATATTCATTCATAAGGGCTGGCAAAATATTCAATTATTATCACTCCTTATAAATAAATATATCGTTATAAAGCAATGAATAAAAGTATCGTCGACAACACTGGATTAAGCTACTACTATAGCGCTGTGCCTTAGATTAAAATAGGCTTTAATTTAATAAAGTCTTTATACTCATCTTCTACGCTTCTAGTAACGTTAAGTATACGTATATAGAATTTAGTTTTAGGAGGCTTGGTGAAGCAATTAATAGAGATAACTTTTAGTTTAACTTTACGATATATATATTACTCCTAAAGCTTCCTTATTACCGTAAACTAGGTCCTAATAAGGAAGCCCTTTTTCCTAATAGCCTATAGAAATTTAAGCGACACATCTTATCGTTTAAGTCGTAATTATTGCCGTATATATAGCCGATCTTACCTAAAATATTATAGTTATTAGTAATGCGAAGAAAGGTAGCGGCCTAGATTTTACTACTATATAAGGGAAGTTCTAGTAGAGTAAGTAGAGCCTTCCGTAACTATCTTATTTCTACTTTAATAAAATAAATAATAATCGCTTAAAAGGAATAGTGGTTTAGTAGCGTCTATATATTAATTAAGAAGTAAATTTTTAAGAGAGAGCTTTAAAGCTTTAAATTTAGAATATCGCGATATACCATATACGATTATTTAATTAGCTTTAGTATAGTTACTCTCGTATTAATTATAAGTTCCTTTATAGTATAATTGGCTATTATAAGTAACGCGTATAGCTTTAGCTAGGTAGCTATATTATATAGAAAACAATCTGTTTATATTAACTTAATAATATAAGTAAGTTATATCCAAGGGCATAAAATACGTATAGTATCGTATACTCTTTTAGATGGTGGTGACTATCGATTCTATTAAGGTAGACTACGTAGTCTATATACTGACGCGCCTCCCCCCTAATTAGTCAGCACTTTATAAATAAGTAGTTGGTATACCAAACGCGTAGTTATGCGTTTGGTATACCACGTACTATAATTATATACTAGCGGCACTTAAAGATAGACCTACTTATAAATAGCCCCCGTAATTGCTTTAATAGAACTGTAGAATATAAAAGAAATATATAGAAAATCCTTCCTAAGGTGCCTTCTGGGCTGCCTTCTAAATAGTGCTCTAAGCTAGCCGTAAGCCCTATTTATAGTCTGTAAAATAAACCGTACAGCCTTCTAATAGGCCGTAAATAAACTATACGGCCTTCTAACAGACTATAAATAAACTATAAGTGCTCCTTTAGTCTTGTTTTACCTATTCTATAACCTTTAGATTAAGCTTATTTATATCAATTAGGGTTTTAAGAGCTTAGTATAGCTTTGCCTTAGTTATAGCGTTTACTAAGTTGTCTTTACCGCTAATCTATTTAACCTCTATAATCTTATGTTATTTATAGGCCTAATATAAGCATATTAGGTCGACTATAAGCCTCTTCTCTTATATTATACCTAGTTTAACTAAGCAGTTATAGAGGGACTTTAAATTAGTATATAAAACTAGGGGTAACTACTTTAATTATAGAATCTTCTGGCATCGGGAAAATATTCGCAGGATGAGATTTAAGTAGACTTTGTTTAGCGCGTTTCGTGTAATTGACATGCAATTGACTAACTTGACATGTAACTTAACTAACTTAACACGTAATTAACTAACTTGACATATAACTTAACCAACTTAATACGTAATTAACTAACTTAACATTTAACTTGACTAACTTAACACGTAATTAACCAACTTAATATTTAACTTAACTAACTTAATATATTTAAAAGTTAAATAACACGCAGTTAACCTACTTAATAACTTTAAAAGCCAACTGCATATTCCTTAATATGCAATTAAGGTAATATAATATATTATTTTAGAGTTGTATGCTAATTGCGCAAATGAATTTTTACTATTTTCTTAGCCTGTAGTATGCTAGCTTATAATATATATTATAGCCCCTTACGCACCAACCGAGAAGCAATGCTCTTAGTAGCTGGCACAGAGAACTATAATACACTACTCTCGACATAAAAAGGCCTTAAGGCGGTCACCTAGTGGCTTATTAGCTAAAATGTACTAAACCAGTTCTAAGTTATAAGGGAAATGGTAATAGAGGGCGGGGGGGGCGAGCAACGGGCGCCCTATAAGGGGATCTTATAGACAGGGGGCTATAAGGACACGATTGGAACAGAATAGATTAGTGAGAGAGACGAATCCTTAAGGAGGTAAGGCCTCTGGGATCGTGGAGACTATATACTACGGGTATGTGCCTTCGGCACGTAACCGGCGACCATCCAAGGGGCGTCCGGGGGTTGTCCTAAGGGCAACCCGAGGTGTCCGCAATAATATCCCTTACATTGCCCCCCCCCTTCTTACGGTCGGCCCCTAATCGCTATTACCTTACGGTAGGGAGATTATAAGGGCTCGTCCTAGAAGAGGTTCGGAGAGATATCAGAGAGGTATCGGCATGCCGCTGTATATTATCTATCTATCTAACCCCTGCTTTAAACTCCTAAAAAACCTTAATAAGGAAAAAACATAACTAGAGAAAAGACGTAAGGATTACTAGGAAACCTATCGGAAGCCTACTAGAAGCATACTAGTAACTACCTAGGCTAATATAAGGATTTTTATGCAACTCTACTTCTAAGCCTTTATGCCGGTCTATAATTAATCACGAGTATTATAGGCAATTTGGTGTTCTAGTATAGTTCCGTAGAACCTTTGGTATAGGATTTAACATATAGAGCCTTGGCTTGCCGTCGTCTTTAACTACTAAGATATAGTCTATAATCTTTTCTTATAATCCTTTTCTTATAATTCCCTGCGTTACTAACGCATTACTCCCGCATTTACCCTTAGGCTATTAAATGCGGTTAAGGTATTAATTAGTTAGTTAAAGAGACTTGTCTCTTAAGATTTGGTGCATATAGTTTTAAATCTGGTGGTCCTATACCGTATATTTAGCGTAGCTCTACTACCTAGCAAATAGGGACATTTCGCGATAGCAATTATAGCTATTGTGCGATTATTAAGAACGTCTATAACGTTATTCTTTAATACTATAGTATCGTTTTAGGTCTAATTTAACCTATATACGTCTTTAATTTAACATCTTAATTGCCTTCCCCTAGCCGCGTAGTTAGTTTTTATAAGGAAGTAATAGTTAAATAACTTATACGCGTATTTCCTTCCTTCTAAATAGCGCTATTATAACGGAGTTATATTAGTAAGGTTGCGGCTATTTACCAGAAGGATATTAGACGGTAAAGTATAAAGACACTTTACTTATTAAGCTTAATCCTTTTCCTTAATACCTTACTTCCCATTATCAACCTTCGTCTAATTTAGACGTATCTTTAATATATTATTAAGATTTTCTTCTTTTTTATTATTAATTTAATATACCTCTTTATTCTCCTACTAACTGCTCTTCTAAGTAAATTCTATAGCGTATCCTAGCCTTACCTTTATATATAGAACCCCAACCCCTACTAACCCGCAACTAGTACTGGTCCTGCCTAAATGATTTTGCCTATATGTCTTTAAAAGACCAGAAATCTAATAATAGGATTCTAGAGGCTTATAATAAAACGCACTGCGTTAAATCTAATACCTTTAGTCCTTATAATCAATGCATGCGTACTAAGAGCGGCAGTTATATTAAGGTAAGCTTTTCTATCCTTAATAGATTTCCATTACTAACTTTAATAGCCTAGGCCTAAGTAGCGACGTTCCTTTAATATCCTTAACTACTATATCGCCCGGGCTCTCTCCTATTTAAGCGCTAATACTAAACATTTAGGTCGAATTTAAGACTATACTATAGCTATCTACACCGCCTACAATTCCTAATAAGCTAGCTAGTAACGCCTAATATAAGAGTAAGGTTAGTATACTAAGGATAGGGTAAGAAATGGGGGTAATAAGAAGAAGGTCGCTGTCTACTATAAAAAGGAGTTCGCGCATGCGCGTTAAGTTTTAAAAGAGCATAACATGATGCGGTATTAGGTAGGTTACCCTTTAGGTACCTAGCGGATAGGTAACTAATAGTTACCGTAATAAGGTCTCGGTAGTTCTAGACTATACCAGCCAGCTAACGTCTCTATTTATTCTAGGCTTAAGCATATCTTTATTAACTATAAGCTTACGCCGCAAGAGCTTTGTTAGTATTAGTTTAGACCTAATATTAGTGTTAAGCGTTTAAGAGTCTCTGCTCTAGCTACACCTTATCATCCTACCCCTATTTTTATACCTACTTATATACCTACCAAGGTATCTAGATCCCATTCTTATCAGCCATTACTTAGTAGCCCAATAGATACTAATCCTACTCCTAATAATAATAAGGCGTAGTAGCTTTTCAGATTAGGTATTTATGGTTTAGACTTTTAGGATTCGTTCTTATATATAGTAGCAGTTAAGGACCTTAATTAGGTGCTTAAAAAGGCCTTATAAGGCTTTTAGAAAGGGCTTAAAAGCCCTAGAAATAATATTCCTAGTATAGATTAATAAATAGGAATACAATTCTAGCAAAATGCCCTATTAACTCTATACTATGTACATAAAAAGGCTAAGGACCCGTCCTACCTTAGGCCGTAGCCCTATCCCTATAGTTTCCGGAGCCTGTCTATTCTATATCCGATTTAACCTATTTACTCTTTTCGCGAGCTTTCTTTATAGGTCGCAATAACACCATAGTATTAAAGCGCTTTCTATAACTTATAGATTATAGACCTTAGTCCTAATATTCTTTTAGAATATCTTTATAATAATTAAGGTAATCCTCTGGTTCCTATATAGAGTCCTTAGCGGGCCAGCCTAGCCATTTAACTTTAAATTAAAGCTTATTCTTAATAGACTTATAGCGTAGTATAGCTTTAACCTTATACCGCTCGCCTACTACTTTAGGGTGTTTAATTAGGCCTAGACGGAAGTTCTTTTTTAGTAGTAGTCTATGCCATAGCTCTAGTAGGTTTATATAAAACACTAGATATATATGGGCCATAGATAGGGGTAGCTAGAGATAATAGGCTAGCTTACTAATTCGTTTCTTAACTTAGAAGGGACCTAGGTATCTTATATTAAGCTTCTTTAATAGTTAACGGGTCTTAATATTTGTTAAATATAATAAAACCTTATTACCTACTCTAAAATGCTTATCCTAGTGCTTACGGTTATACTAAAGTCTCTACTACTCTTAGGCATCTTACAAGCTCTGCTTTGCATACTTTTATTACTCCTCCTATTTCTAGAGGTATCCTTATACTCTTCGGTGGATATCCTTAAACTTCTTAGTAGGATCCTATAACTAATTATACGGCCTTAGCCAGTAATTATTAGGTATACTATTAAACCTAAATAGTTAGACGCCATAGGCAATCTAGATTAGTGCATACTTATGCAATATATATTGCTTTAAATTGTAAGCGTACTCCGTATACGGAAGTAGCTCGTACTAGTTATCTTGCTAGTAGTTTAAATATATCTATAGGTAAGACTCTAGTTCCTAGTTCTAGCGTTCCGTTTACCCATCCGTCTACAGGTAGAAAGCCGTACTATAACGGTGGTCTATCTTTAAATAGAAGCATAAATCTAACCAGTACTAACTTGTAAAGATGCTGCCCCTATTAGTAATAATAGAGTGCGGCTAATCTACTTTAAGAAAGTATTTCTCCTTAATTAGGTTGGCGAGCTCTTATATATTAATTGTCTTATTAATAGAAAGGTATTAGACGTACTTTAAAAACCTATTAATAAGTATAAGGACCAAATTATATGTTTATCCTTAGCTATCTTTAAATAGCGGGAGATCCGTAATAAAGTCTATAGTGTAATATCGCTATAGCTCACTAGCGGGGGGAACTAATTTAAGTAAACCCTATAGCTTATACCTGCGGATCTTATATACTTAACACTTCTTATAATAGCTAATATACTCCTTTGCTTCCTAATTAAGCCTTAACTAATAGTATTTACGTTAAAGTAATTCTACTATCTTTACTTAACTATAGTGGCCGCCTAGAGGATTATCGTAATTCTTTATAAGAATCTTCTATTGTAGATTTACTTCTTATAGCACCTAAACCTTACTACCTCTACGCAGTAGGCCCATTAGGTCTAGTTCCCAATAGTGGCGCCTAGCAGCTTCCTTTCCGTTACGTTTCCGGTCTACTTCCGTATTAAGGATGGTATAGAAAGCGTCCCTCTATTATACCTTACAGATAAGGTCTATTAACCTTTTAGATAGTTCCCAGGTAAAAGCTATTTCGTCCTATACTACTCTAAGTATAAGACTAGATAGTACCATAGATCTTATAACTCTTTAATACGCGTACATTAGGAAGGCCGCTACGAGGTTAAAGTCCTTTAGTTATTATAGGGCTCCGAGTTCCAATTACTCTATAGCTTCGCTATTAGTTTAAGGGGATAGCTTAGTAATTAGGGATAGTATATTACTAGGTTCTAAGAATGTATTAGGGACGTCCTATTTAGGTATATTCGGACCCTTATTAGCAATAAACTAAGTACTAGCTAGAACGTTAGTGGAAACTAATAGAGCTTATACCGCCTAAAACTCGGTATATAGAGCTATAGGTGCTTAAGCATCCTATACCCGGAGCTTATTCTGTAATATAAGGAGTAAAATATCTATTATCTGTTTTCCTTCTCCCGTTTTAAAGCCTTTAGCATAATCTAGCCGTTATAACGGTCTATTAGTAGGGTTATTTTCCCCTAGCTTATATTTAATCTTAAAATTAAATTACGCGAGCTCCTTTACCTATTTGGCTTATTAAGGTATAAGCTCCTTTATAGTTATAAAGTAGTATAGATTATAGTAATTTAAGAGTATATAAGTGGTATAGCTCGCGTGCTTAAGGTAGTATCGCCACTATTTAAAGCAGTTAACTATAGCTAGTAGTTCCTTATCGTGGGTATAATACCTAACTTTAGGTCCCTGGAATTTTCTATTATAAAATACTACTAGTCTCTAATGGAGCTAGGTAGCGTCTAGATGCCTATTAGGTTGTAGTAGAATACCAGTAAGGGCAAAATTTAATGCATTAGTAATTATTATTAATGGCTAATCTAGGTTAAAATACCGCAGTAATAGAGCTTCTGTAAACTTCGCGTAAAGTTTTTAAAAGGCCTCCTAAACCTTTCTAGGCCATAACTATGGCTTATACCATTTAGTTAGTCCCTTTTTAGTTTTCTTCCTTGCCGCCTTTAAGCTTTTTACTCCTTAGGTTGGGTCTTAGGAAGCTTCCGCAATATAGTTAAATAGGTATTAGGCAACGTTTAAGTAGTTATAGATAAAGCGCCTATAGAAATTAGCAAAGCCTAGAAACACTTAAATATCCTAGTAACTCTCTAGCTCCGGCCACTTCTAGATCGTCTACACCCATACTAGGTCTATAACTACACCCGTAAGCGTCACGATATAACCTAGGAACTTAACCTACTTAGTGTTAAAGATATACTTTAATGCCTTAGCGTAGAGGCCCTAATTATCTAAACGTTCCAGCACTTCGCGGACGTGTTACTCGTATTAATCCTTGTCTTTTAAGTAGATTAAGATATTATTTAAATAGATGACGTATATACGGTTAACTAGTCCCCCTAAGGCTCTGTAAATATATAATTAGAATATTATAGGCGCATTGGCTAGCCTAAAAGGCATTACTAGATACTTAAAGTAGCCATATTAGGTCTTAAAAGCGGTCTTCTATTTATCCCCTTCTTTAATATAGAGCCTATAGTAGGCGTCTTGTAGATCTAGCTTCGTAAAGATTTTCGCCCTAAATAATTGATCTAGCATTTTACTAACCAGTAGTAGTAGGTAACGGTTCTTAATTATAATCTTGTTAAGACCGCGATAGTCTACGCATAGCCTTATAGTTCTATCTGGTTTTGGGATAAAGAGGATCGGTATACCTAACGGCGACTTACTAGGCCGGATCCACCCCTTTTCTAGTAACCCATTAAGGTACTCCCATAGGATCTTAAGCTCTTTGCGCAAGAGGTTATAGATAGGAAGGTTCGGCGGTTATTTACCTTCTTCCAAATTAATTACATAATCGTACTCCGAGTTCTGCGGTAGGACTTTAGCTCTCCTACCCGAAAATACCCTTAGTAAGTCCCTTAGGCCTGCTAGAATATTTAATAAATTAGGGTCGCGTTTGTCCTCTACGTTATTATTAGATAGGTCCCGGAGCTCCCTTAGGATGCTCGCGGGCAGCGTCGTGCGCCGTGGTAGTTACTCGTATATAGTTGCCACCGTACATTACACCGTTTCATGCGGTAGCCAGTAGAGGGTAGGGAAATCCTTAACGCAGCGCTTGAGGTGCCGTAGTATACTCTCCGCATATTGCTTAAGCCGCGATAGGGCTCCTATACGCTTTATTTCGTCACGAATTGCTAGCTTAATTCTAGCCCAGATAAACCCAATCTTCTCCTTCTTATAAATGCTACCGTCCTTATTTTTAAAGGGCTCTAGATCCATCTACTAAGTATAAGTTTCCATAAAGTTTATAAACTGGCGGAAGTCGTGGCGGTCTAGCTATGTCCTATTCCAGAATAGCTTTACATTATTATATTATATAACATACGGATCTTAAGTCCATTTCTTTAGAAAGGTTTACAGCTATAGCTATATAGTAATTTACTCTTTATTAAGCTAATTAAGTGCGATCTAGTTTAGTAATCGGTCTTTAATCTTACTAATAATCTAGCGTATACGCTCTTTAGTATTATCTTGTATTATCAGCATCTTAAAGAAGTTGTCTACCTTACGAACCCAATCGTCCAACTACTGGGCGTTGGGTCTATGGCGGAGTTCTAGACTACCGGAGGCCTTAGCCAGTCGGTCTATATCCTTTTTCCGTTTATAGCGTAGATAACTCTTTAAGTCTTCTACACCTCCTTAGATAGGTACTAGGTAGCTCCCGGGAAGCCCTTAGCCTTAACTAGGTTATAAAAGAATTTGCCTAGCTTAGATTAGACCCTACTAAATCTGGATTTGCCCTTAGAGGGTTCTAATATATTTATTAGTAGCTTTCTCCCGCATGGCTTCCGAGAGCCTTATAACAGCTTCCTAATATCTGTCTTAAAGGAGATTGGTATAAGGCTCTTAACCTTTTAAACTTAGGCCTAGAAAGGCTCCTACTATAGAGGTAGTATTAGTACTAGTAGCTAGTATGGGCTTCCCAACGAGGCTTAGGTCTTAAGTCAGTAATTAGCTTAGATTACCTAAAGGGGTAGGCCCGCTTAGCTCGTAAGCAGTCTATATACCGCTACTATGCCAATTATAGGCCGGTGGTCTTCCGGGAGGGTTCCGGTTAGTTCCCTAGTCAAACGCGTTAGTGTATTCCTCTAGCATTTCTGGCTTAGGGGAAGATCTTAGAGTTGCCTTTAGCGCTTAATCTTTTAATTGGCCTAGGTAGGGCTAGAGGGGTTCTAGTTACTTTCTGGCAGCGTTGCGACTATTATAGAGGGTGTCTATATTTTCCTTAGCGGTAACTATAGGTATGCGAGAGTCTTTAAGCTCCTAGAGTATCTGGGTATTAGGGCTCGTTTGGCCGTCTTGCCCAGAGGGTTATATTATCGCAATCTCTTGCTATTGGAGGGACCTTCCTGCCTTTATGCGACGGCTTTCTATAAGGTATCCGTAGAGTTTCCGTTCAGGTCGTCGCGAGATTTTAAGGGAAAATGGTGGTTATAAACAAAAGATGTAAATAAATAATCTGGTCCTTAAAGCCGACTACCCTTCTAAAAAAGAGTAGGAAGGATTTAAATATAAGGGGATCTTGTAGACAGGGGGCTATAAGGATACGATTAGAACAGGATAGATTAGTAAGAGAGACGAATCCTTAAAGAGGTAAGGCCTCTAGGATTGTGGAGACTATATACTACAGGCACGTGCCTTTGGCACGTAACCGGCGACCATCCGAGGGGCGTCCGGGGGTTGTCCTAAGGGCAACCTAAGGTGTCCGCAATAATATCCCTTACACGCCCCCTGATGACTCTACAGTGGTAGAGTAAAGTGTGTAATACTAGCGCGTCCATAGGCTTGGTACGGCAGCAGTGGTTCCCAAGGAGGTCAAAAAGTAAGGTAGTAGGAGCACCACAGGTGACTCGCAGGCGCCTCGCAGGCGCGTCCCAAAAGGCAGGGAGATGGATTACGGGGTTTTCTTAAATAGAGTTTTCTCCCTACATGTACATAAGGAGTAGTCCGCGTGGGCCCAATAGGGATCCAAATCGGACGTTAAGCAATGAATTATTATTATTATTATATTATATATAATCTTATATAATCTTATATAGTCCTATATAGTCTTATATAGGTTTATTATTATATTATATATTATAGGTTCTATACTAGCTTAGCTGCTTTTACTATTTATCCTAGCTTCTATATAATAACGCGATGCGAGTTCCTTCTTTAAGAAAGTTATCCGAGTATAGAGTATTATATTGGTCCTAATTAATATAATTATTGACGTAGTATAAATCTGGATAAGAAGTAGCGGCTAGAACAATATACGCGCTTTGTAAAATAGATGGTATTAAATAAAAGCGACTACCTCTAAGTACTTGCCTAGTATTTACGCTTAAGCGCGGCCACCTTTTTACCTTAACTATACCGTATATTAGATGCGGTAGTCTATAATTTAATAGCTAAAGCAGCTCTACTATAGCTCTAGTATACTATACGTATATACCGTACTTATCTAACCTTTTAATATCTAGAATAGTAATAATTAGCTAAAGCTAGCCTATAAGTCTTCCACCTAATAGCGTGCGGCCCTTTTTAATACGGTTGCCGTTATCTATATACTCCTGGACCTATATATAATTACACCTCTATTGGTTAAAATATTGCCAATTTGGTATATAACGTACTACCTTACTAATTTAGCCCTTAAGGTCGGTTGCATTTTTTCTATTTTATTTTCAACAGCGAATAAATAGATGTATTTTAATAAGGAGGCGCTTAACCTATAAGGGGTCCTTCTCTTTCTGGTCCATATTGGAGTTCTGGGTATATTCGCCTTGTAGTTTTCGCCTGCACTCTTAGATAAATACCGCAATGCTGTTTAAAAACCCTAGGATTTCGTAGTAGTTTGCTATATAAGATATATAAGGCTACGTCTTTAACCTAAGACACCTCTAGACAAGATCTGTTGCCCTATTTATGTCTTTTAAAGGCTACCAAAGCTTTATAACTGCTAAATGCTATATTGGTTAAGTAACCTGTACCTCTAAACGCTAGGAAGACTATAGTATAGAATTACTATTCGTGAAAGCTATTTCGTCTTCCATTGCTAGTACTACTACCCGTTTTAAATTATAAGAGTAGATTTAAGATAGCGAATCCCGTTTATTTGTTAAGTTATAAAACGCCTTAACAATGTAATGGTGTCTAGCTTCGCTATTTGCGCTAGTGTAGTACCTATCTATACATCTATACAGGCGGATATTTTCCTTAAAATGTACAAGGGTATGGAATTTTGGTATATTAAAATGGCCTATATTAGAATTCTTTGCCTTTAGACGGAAACTTTAAAACACGCCTTTAAGTATATTAATTCGATATAGGGCGTGGTGCATATATCGTAGTGTCTCCTCGTTATAGGTGCGATACTAAGCTATAATAACGAAGTTGTATACGGCTCTTGTAAAATGCATAGTATATAGTTCCCTAGATGATAGTAGTGGGGCTAGCACAGCGACAAGTTGATAAACTATGGCTTTTTGTTTATTACCTGTCTATTAAGTAACTTTACTAAATAATAGGTTATTAAACCGTTTTAGCCCCGTAAAAGCCGGGACTTATTTAAAACGCTAATTAAGCTAAGCCTCCGCAGATATATTTATTGTAGTTGTCTTTATCCCTCTTTTCTTTCTTTTTAGCTAGATAATATTGCCTACTAGTTTCCGTACCCATTTGATAAGTTATATAATAATACCCTTTAAAAGCTAATATAGAATATCTACTATTATACCCTTATGGATGTTAAATAGGTAATAGTGCTACGCGAAATATTCTACTGGGTATACCTAGTTGTTTAAGAATGGAAGAATATTCTCTAGTTTTTAGCGTTTAATCTGTCTTTTTATCTCCTTATAGGTTGTTACGGACGCTTTAAGTACGATATTACGACTACTTAGGGAAGAGTTGGAAGAAGCTAGTTGGTTAATATAAGCACGGTCTAGGATAGAGCCGATAAAACCATGTAACGAGGAATGGTAAGTAAGTCATATAATATTATACGCAGTGTACGAAGTGTACGAAGAGAACGTACGTATAACACGTATAACCCGTATATTACGTATAAGAATGATTTTATAGGAGTACGGTTATGTATTTAAGGACCCTTAGTCCCTACCTAGATAGTTCCTTCCTTATAGTAATTCTTAGAATATAATTAAAGTTAATCTGTTAGGCAACTACTCTACCAGTTATTATTACGTTATTAACTTACTTATAATACCTATATACCTAACCTATTAATAGGACCCACTGTAGTACCTACTATAAGGTTCCGTTATATAATTACTACCTAGTTACGGTTTTAATAAGTCGAATAATATACCACTAAAAGCAGCCACTATAACGCCATTAACGGCGGCAACTACTTTAAGATTAGGAAACGACACTAGTATAGTAAATACTAACTTATAATAACCTGTGACCATAAAATAGTTATAAGAGATAGTTAACCAGTTAATGGAAAATAATATAATACTTAAAAATAGGATTAACGGGATAGGAGCAGTAAAGATTAAGCTACTATTAATTAAGAGATTCTTAGGAGAAAGATTAAAGTTTAAAAAATTCTTTACGTAAATACACTTTAAGGTCTTATAAAAAGGAGTAAAGCTGCTAATACTTATAGATTAAGTAGCGTATATAGGATTGTTCTTATTAGAAAAAGCACTTAAATAGTTTAAGCCTTACCTTATAGAGATATAAGTAAATAGAATAATAACTATAAACCAAGAAGTATAGTTTATATTCTTAAGCTAAAGCGGATTTGCGGAGTAACTTATATAAATGTTTAAAGACCTAGAGGCAATAACTATAGCGGAAAGAAAACTCTAAGACATTACGCAATAAACCCTAGCAATTAAATATATAATATAGTTCTAAACGCTAGTAATATAAGTTAAGTAAAATAATAAGGCGCTTATAGCATAGTATAAGTAGGGACTTAAGGCTAAAGTCTAGGACGTAATTATTCTAATAGAAGATGCGGATACCCTAAGGGAACTAATAGATTAAGTAATAAAGATTGATAATAGGATCTACCAAAGGGAACAGACTAAGAGAGGTTAGGATAGAGTTCTATAGTTATATAAGGCGTAAAGTACGCAATAACTAAAGCTAAGTTAGAAACTATAGTATAGCGCAAAGCTAATAGACCTAAGCGGTACTAAAGAAGCATATAAGAGATGGAGTAAGAAACTATAAAAACCTAAAGGTTAAGGATCTAGTATTTATAGGACTAAGAAGTATAGGCTAAATTAGGGATCTTATTAGTAGAAGACGTTTAGGTGGACTCTATAGCAAAGTTAATAGTTTAGAGATGGAGCTTATATAAATTATAGGAAATAAGGTTATTTTGCAAGGGATTATAAAGATAGTTAGAGTTACTATATAATAAAGGGAACTAGACTAGTAGACGACATATACGTATAAAGGGATAATAGTATACTATAAGGAACAAAAGAGTGTTTAATCCAAAGTTTTGCGTTTTACTATAACAACGTATACCAAATTTATAAAGACGCTAAGTATAGCGCAAGCTATTGGCCACAGGAGCTAGAGTTAAAAGGACTTAAAGGAACTAAAGAGTTAAATAAAAAATAAGATCGACTCTATAAGCTAAATTAAGATATTATAGTAACGTGCGGATAAAGATTAGTAATAATAATAATAGAGTCGGAGTATTTATTAATTAATAGCGATAAGGAAGATAAAGGAACTAACTAGGGGTATCCAAACCTTAATAACGCATTAGAAGTAGAGACTAAGACTACTATAGAGTAAGGTTTAATAACGGGCATTATAACACTATTAGATACAGCATCTATTGCTTTATAAGATGGAAGGAAGAGTATTTTATAGAGATTAAGTAAGCAAATAAATACTAGTACTAATTTACTACTTAATAAAGGCAAAAGGTTAAAGGCTTAAGATTCTTAAGATAAGATAAGAGAGATCTAAGATTCTAAAGAAAGGATAAGGATAGCTTAAGGACCTATAATAGACGAAAACCAATAGGGTAGAGCAGCGGCTTAGTTTAAAGACATATAAATAAGCTTGGGATAAGAATTCCTAATAGCACAAGATTTTTAAAATAAGATAAGTGAGATTTAAGACTCTTAAGATAAGATGAAAACATTACGGATACTTAGTTAGACTAAGGTGGGAGCTAAGCTTAAGTTAGAAGCTAGCTTAGGATTAAAGAATCTAAGGGACTAAGAATTTGGAGTATAAATAAGGACACCCATAAGTAAGAGGCGTAAGGCTTCTTTATAGATTAGAGAATCTATAATATAAATAGTAGTTAGACTGGGAGATAAATATATAGACCTAGAAGACTTACTAGGTAAACAAGATATTTAGCCTAAAGATTAAAAGTTTAATACTATAATTAAGAAGCAAGAAGACTTTAAGGATCTACTTATAAGATGTAAAAAGAAAGAAACTATAGCAGAATTTAGGTTAAGAATTGCTGTATAGTAAGAACAAAAACTAAATAAGAGATTTAGTACACTAGGACGTATAAGGGATAAAGTACCTATATAAAGAATTACTAATAGACCTAGAATAGGTATACTAAGAGCTAAGTAGCTTACTAAACTAGAACAAGAAGAGGATCTAGGGATTTTAACTAGGTTTAAAGAATGATATATAAAAGGCTGTTATAATATAGTAATAAAAAGATACTTCCTTATAGACAGACTATATATACTTAAGGAACTATACCAAAAGTGGTATAGATAACGATATAATAATAAGTGGGAAGATTTCTATATATAGTTAGACGAGAAAGTTGTCTAAAACCACCTAATTATAGAGAAGGCTATAACACACATTAAAGGAGCCTTAATTATAATATTAAAAGATCTAGAGAAGTAATTAGAGGACTAGAGAAGTAAGAGGCGAATCTTAGTACCTGCAAATAAAGTTATAATGCTTAGATTAGCACAAGAACGGTTTAAACTTAAAGGTAAAGATAAGCTAAGAGTTAACCTAAGACACTAAGTATATTATATATTAGTATAGATTGTATATATAGATAATACGTATAATATGCATAAAACATCTAAGGATAAATATCGGAAATACCTAGTAAGGATATATTAGGTACCGGATAAGGCGAAATATAAAAACGCTAAGTATATATATAGTTAGTATTTAGTAGAAGTTTAAGAATAAGGGGACTTAATACTTTAACTAAGAAGATTCCTTACGGAAGAATACCTAGATAGATAACAATGGTGGGAATATCTAGAAAACACCTATCTATAGTATATTAAAGATAAAAAGCGAACTAAATATTAGCTAAAAGTGGACTAAGTATAAACGGGACCTAGTAGCTAATAATTAGGAAAAGTAGAGGCCTATAGGATTAGAGGGAGCCAGTAATAGAGCCTTAGACCCTTAAAGGAATTTAAGGATAATACCTAAATTTACAAGTTAATTAGCAAGAGTAGTAGTTTAAGGCACTAATAGATAGTGGAGTAATAAGGAACTACATCTTGCTAGTAGTAGTAAAAAGGATAGGGCTACTATACCAAAGGAAAGAGCACCTTTATCTACTAGTAACAATTTTAGGAGATCTAATAGCCTATAAAGGAGGCATTATTAATCTCGAAATAGGACCTATTTAGTTAACCATTAAAGGAAGACTAGTTAAGATATCTTTTAATATATTACTATTAGGGAATAATAAGGCAGTATTAGGAATGCCTTAGTTATAAGAATATAATCTAAAGATCGATTAGGTTATAGGTTAGGTCGATATTAGAGATACTTAATACTATAAGATGCGATAATAAACTAAGTTAGTATAGTACTAAGCTAGAGCAATATATAAAGAAATTAAAAAAGGATTAGATTATATACTAAAGAGATACTATAAATATGGTAAAAAGTTATAGTTACTAAAAAGTAAAAAGCTGTTAGAGTATATAGCGTGGGACTATAAGATAGAGTTAGAACTAGGAATAAGTCTAAGGTTCTTTTTAACCTATAAGCTTACCAAAGAGAAAGGTAGAGTACTAAAAGAGTTTATCTAGGAGAACTTATAAAAGGGATATATTAGACTATTACAGTTATTAGTAGGTTATTTAGTACTATTTATACTAAAGAAGAACGGGAAGCTTAGGTTATGCATCAACTATAAATAGTTAAACAGCATTATAAAAAAGGATAGGTATCCTTTACCCTTAATTAGCGAAATCTAAAATAGAATTGGTAATACGTAAATCTTTACAAAGATAGATCTGAGATGGGTATACCATTAGATTAGAATTAAGGAAGGCAATAAATAAAAAGCGGCCTTTAGGTTAAAGGAAGGACTATATAAACTATTAGTTATATAATTCAGGCTTATAAACGCACTAGCGACGTTCTAGAAGCGTATTAATAATATATTAGGAGAACACTTAAATAAATTTGTTATAGTATACCTTAATATTATTATTATCTACTTAATAACTAAGGAAGAGTATAGAGAATACGTTAAATAGGTTTTAAAGAGACTATAGGAAGAACAAATACTAGTAGCAATTAAGAAATGTAAGTTCTTCATAAGGAAGACCGATTTTATTAGATTTATTATTAAACTAGGTAAATTAAGCATAGACTTAAAGAAGATTAAGGCTATAGTAAATTAGTAAAAACTAGAGAATATTATATAGTTAAGATTGTTTCTAGGGGTTTGTAATTACTATAGGAGGTTTATAGCACAATAGTTAAAGAATATTAAGCCATTTACTTAATTAATAAAGAAAGAGGAACTATAGGTATAGGGAAAGGAGTAAAAGAAACTGTTTAAAGAACTTAAGGAGTTGTTTACCTAGGAACTAATCCTTAAAATCTACTAACTAAAGTTAAAGATAGTGGTTAAGATAAATATATTAGACTTTATACTAGGAGTATACTTTATATAGAGATATAAAGACGGTTAGTACCTAGTGGTATACTATAGCAGGAAGATAATACCACTAGAGTTAAACTATAACATCTATAATAAGGAGTTATTAGGTATAGTTATAGCACTTAAGGAATAGAGAGCATTCTTATAAGGCACTAAGAAACTATTTATAGTTAAAACGGATTATAAAAACTTAATAGGATTCCTAATAATAAAGGAACTTAACTAAGGATAAGTTAGATGGGCAGAGACACTTATAGACTACTATTTTAAGATTTAGTATACTAAGGGTATAGATAACGTACGAGCAGATGCTCTAAGTAGAAAGGCTAAACTATAAAATAATAAAAAGCTATTAGGGGCTTTATTGCGAAAAGATATAGACGGATTAATTAGGTATAATTATCTAAAAATCATAATAACTTAAGAAGACGAATTAGAAAAGGTCTATAAGATACTAAAAAGCTTTTAGGTATAAAGAATTCTAGAAGTATAGCTAGAAGATCTATAGGTGGATATATATAAAAACTAAGAAGTAAAGTATATCCCAAGAAGTATAGCAGAGCATTTTGTAGAAGATTTCTATAAGGGAATAACTTAAGGACATAACGGAGCTACGGGCTTAGTGTTAAGACTCTAAGAGGAGTATATTATTAACGGAATCTAGAAAATCGCCAGAAAAGTTATAAAGGAATATCTAGATTACTAAAGGAATAAATTAATAAGGTATAAGCCATATAGAGGGCTACAACCTATTAAAATACTAAAGAGACTATGGGAGGTTATATTATGGGACTTTATTATTAAGTTGCTAAAATTAAGAGACCTTATTACCGGATAAGATTATAACGTAATCTTAGTAATAATAAACAAGCTTATAAAGTAGGGATACTTTATAGTATATATAGAAGAAATCTTAGCGGAAGATATTACTAAAATTTATATTAAAGAAGTATTTATAAGACATGGAGTACTAAATAAGATTATATTAGATAGAGATTTAAGATTTATAGCAGTATTTTAGGAGGTATTCTTAGCGGAGTAAGGAGTTAGAGCAGTAACTTTTACCGTATATTATCCGCAGACAGACAGTTAGATGGAAAGATTAAATTAGACACTAAAGTAATATCTAAGGCACCATATTAATCACGCATAGAATAATTAGGTATTATTATTACTAGTTATATAGTTTATATATAATACAACACTATAAGAAGGAATGGGTACGTTATTATTTAAGGCGAATTACGGATACGAGCTAAGAACATTATTATCACCACGTTAAGTAAAGAAGATAAGTAGTATAGCTAAGTAAAGAATGGAGACTTTAATAAATCTTTATATAGACCTTATAGAAACAGCTAAAGTAGTACAGCAAAGAATAAAAAAGTACTATAATGCTAAGAGATCTAAGGGACTAGATCTTAAGGAGGGAGATAAAGTATAGCTACTATATAAAAATTTTAAAAGTTGACGACTAAGTAAGAAGTTAAACTATGTTAGACTAGGACCTTTTAAAATTACGTAAAGGATTTCACTAGTCACGTTTAAGCTAAACCTACTAGCTAAGATAAAGATCTACCCTATATAGTATATTGTAATGCTAAAGCTAGTATACGGGAATATTAAGCCACTAGTTTATAAAGTAGATATATATAGAGGACAGGAAGAAGATAAATAGTAAGTTTTAAAGATTATTAGCTATAAGGATGTCGATAATAAAATATAGTATAAGGTAAAGTAGATAGGCTATATTAAAACTACCTAGGAGCTACTAGAGAATCTAAAAAACGCTATAGGAAAGGTATAGAAGTATTAGAAGAGAATAGGTTAGGTAATATTAATAAAAAAGGATTACTAAAGAACAAGTTACCTAAGGGGGACCTAGGAAGAGCGACTGCCGAACTACTTAGAGTTGTTTCCTTTACTATAGGAAGAGAGTTAGTTCTTTTATTACTAAGTTCCTATAGACCTTATTCTATAAGTTTCTACTCCTTAAAATAAACCTTCTTACGTACCTTCTTAAGATAAAGAAGATGGGTAGACGCTATAATGCGAGTATTTAGGGCTTTCTGTTCCGTATTATAAGAACACTTAAGTTTAGCTAGGGCTACTAAGAGCTTACTATTAAGCTTTATAGCGGCAGATTAAACATAAAACCCTATAATAAATTACTTAGGAAACTTAACAACTATTAAGAATAATAGGACGTGTATACTTAGCGTTAGAGATAGAGCGAACGTTACAGGACGAATGAATATTTGCTTTAGTACACTCCAAATATAAAAAGGGTTGCTAGGAGAAAGGACTTACTAATATAATATAAACTAACCCCTCTTTCGCATAATAAGAACACGGAGATAGTATAATCTTACTAAGTAATAGTATACTAGTAACAGTGCGGGCATAACGCTGCGCTTATAAAGAAGAAGGAGGTTTAGAAACCTTAGAAGACATAATAAGTAATAATATTAACTAAATTAATTAGATGGATATTACACCTCTAATAAATAACTTAGAGATATTTAGAATCTTTAAGGACGAAGATAAAGAGGAGGGAGATAGTATTACAGACGCTTTAAGTACAATATTACAACTACTTGGGAAAGAGTTAGAAGAAGCTAGTTGGTTAATATAAGCACAGTTTAGGATAGAGCCAATAGAACTATATAATGAGGAATGGTAAGCGAGTTATATAATATTGTACGCAGTATATAAAGTATATAAAGAGAACGTATATATAATACGTATAACCTATATATATTACAGAGTGAGTATAAGCGACGGTAATATATAGTAAGGTAGATATTATTAAGCTATATATATAAACTATATAAGGAGGTTAAGACGTTACGTAAGGAAAGAAGGTAGGAAAACGGGAAGAAAGGGTATATATTGTTGACTTAGTTGCTTAGTTAATACGTATATAGGCAGAATAGGGTTTAGGTTATAGTCCTGGCAGAACTTAGCAAAATTCGGTAGAACTTAGTAGAATATAGCAGAATGCCGTAGATTGCCGTTAAATTGCTATTAGATTGCCGTTAGATTACTATTTCATAGTTAGTCTCTAATTACTAAGTTAGTAGAAATAGGTAGATGTATACAAGGTATTACGGGGGTGTCCCGTAATAGTACCCCCCCTTTAAACTTAAGCTTCTGCAAAATGGGGCTATAGTAGTTCTAGGTGGAGTTTATAAAAGTCTTCTGCGGCTTATATAAGTCCTATAGAGTTAACGGGTTCCCATAAGGACTTAGTAAAGCCTCTCTATTTTATAAGATACATATATTAGCGTTTCCGTTTATTATACTTAATATTATTAATTCTTTTAATAAAGTACTTATTCTCACCATCTACTTTAACTAGTAGGGGAGGGTTTTATATTTATTTAGGCAGGGCGTCTAATATAGGGGTAGTAGGGTAGAGGACTGACGTATAAAATACGGGGTGGATTTTAACCGTATTAGGGAGCTTTAGTCGGTAGGCGTAAGGAAAAATAACCTTTTTAACCTTATAAGGGCCAGCGTTCTTCTAATTAAGTTTCTTAGTAGGTCGTTTCGTATTTAGATTTCTTATATCTAACCAGACGAAATTACTAATTTAGTAGGCTAGTACTAGGGTTCGTTTCTTATTCGCTGCGGCTTTATAAATAGATTAAGCCTATATTATCTCATTAGTAAGGAACTGTTATAGTTCCTCCATCTTCTTTACGAATTTATTTGCTTCTACGACTTATAAGGCGTAATAAGCAAGGTAAGGAATATTACTAAAGGGTTTAAAACCCATTCGTGGGTGCTAGCTATAATTAGCCAGGAATAGGGAGACTTTCGTGGTTTCTAAGACGGAATTATTTATAGTAAACTCGGCGAATATAAGCCAGTTAATCTAGTTATCCTATAAATATAACGTGTATATCCGAATATACTATTCTATTATAGCATTTACGCGTTTCATTTAGCTATCCGTTTCTAGGTAATACGCGGTAAATAATAGTGCTTTAATGCGGAGTTAAGTAGTTAGTTTTTTCTAGAATGCCAAGACAAACTGGCTACCTTTATTAGAAATAATCGTTTTAGGGAGTCCGTGGAGTTTCCATATGTAATTTAGGAATAGTTAGGCGACAGTAGGCGTTAATATATTAGGGCAGGCAATTAAGTGTCTTATTTTAGATAGTCGGTCTATAACTACTATAATGTTTATACAGCCTCTACTCTTAGAAAGGTTAACAATAAAGTTAATTAAGATATCCTTCTATATTCGGTCTAGAATAGGTAGTGGCTTTAAAAGACCGTTATACGTCTTATGCGAGGCTTTAGCTCGTCGGCAGGTGTAGCAGCTAGAGATGTACCTTCGTGTTATATTATACATGTTCGGCCAATAATACTCCCGTTAGAGTAGTTCTAAGGTCTTTCCTTAGCCCGGGTGGCCGGCAATAGGTAGATCGTGTACGTGTTTAAGGAGTTTAAGCTTAAGCTTATCGTAATTAGGGATAAATAGACGGTTTTAGTAATATAAGCGGTTTCTATAGGCTTCGCATTTACTTAGAGAAATCTTTTTAGAGCGTCTAATGCCATCTTATACTAGCTTAAGTGTCTCTTAAATAAACTCGTTATTTAGGTATTTGTTAACTATAATCTGTTTAATTAATTAATTAGTTATTTTAAGGACGTATACCATAAGATCTTTAGTAAAAGGGTTAAATAGTTTAGGGCGAAGTAGGGTCTAATTTTAGTAAGAGCGCGCTTCTTCTAGGGCTGGCGCGTCTTGCAAGCGTTGGGTTAGGGCATTAGGCTTTTAACCTTAAACGCCTAGGCGGTACGTAATTAAGAATTAAAAACGAGACAGATATTCTAACTAGCGGGCTTAATGATAACTTAGCTGTTTTATAGTTGTGAAGTACTATAGGTTCTTATAGTTGCTAAGGACCTTAATTGGAAATCCAGCGCCTTCTAGTTTAGGTTGCCATTGTTTAAAACATCTAATAATAGCTAATAATTCCTTATTGTAGATCTTATAGTTATATTTAGCTAGGCTTAGTCGTTTTAAGAAGTATACTACGGGGTATAATACTCTATCCTCGTTATATTAAGACAGGATGCCCCTAGTAACGTAGTTAGATAAGTCGGCTTCTATAATACTTATTCGGTTTAGGTTAAAGTATTAAAGTACGGGCGTAGTAGTAAATATAACCTTTAGGTAGGCAAAGGCCTTCTTATATTCCTTATTAAAGACAAAAACTTTATCCTTTTAGGTTAGAGCTATAAGGGGTAAAACTAGGGCAGAGAAGTTATTAATAAACCGTTAGTAGAAATTAGCAAATCCTATAAAGGCTTTTACGTCCTTAACGTTCTCGGGTTCTTACCAGTTTATAATTACTTTAACTTTCTTTGGGTCCATTTATATACTATTTATAGAAATAAGGAGTCTAAGGTATAGGACTTCCGTTTTATAGAACTTATATTTATCTATATTTAATTATAGACTAGCTTCGTATAGGGCTTATAGGATAAGGTTAACGTGTTTCCAATATTTGGTTAGGTTATTACTATATATTAGGATGTTGTCAATATAAGCAGTACAGAAGATGTCTAGGTAGGGGCGTAGGGTGTTATTTATATAATGTTAAAACGAGCTTAGAGCGTTTACAAGGCCGATGTAACGTTTCCCGCCCTAACGTCGCCATTCGGCCAAAAAGACACGGAGTGCTTGCGATATTGTTCGCAAGCGCGGCGGGATCTAATATATGTACTCTTATAGCCGAAGGGTATTACTAAGTACTTAAATAGTCCATATCGGGTACGGAATGCAGTAAGCTATTTATCCCCTTTTATAATGCGGAGACGGTTAAATATAGAGATAATATTAAGCTTCGTGTAGTAATAAGCCTTACTTAGTCGGTTTAGCGTCTCTTATATTAACGGGATCGGATATCAGTTCTTAACAGTAACGGTATTAAGAGCTTAGTAGTCTACACAGAAGCATAGACCGCCGCTAGGTTTCTTAACAAAGATTACTGGTGCGGCTATAGGCAATAAGCTTGCTCTAATAAATCCTTTACTTAGGTTCTCATCTAAATACTCTCGTAGCACTTAGAGTTTATTTTAAGACATCCCGTATAAGGGTCTAAATCCAGGCTGCTTTCCTTCTTTAAGTATAATCTTATAGTCGTATAGTTGGTGTTCTAGTAGCTTATCGGCTTCCTTTTATAAGAATGCATCTAGGCGATAATAATACTCTATTAGTACCTTTATAGTAGGGTTAGTGTGCTTCTTTAGTGCTAAGGCCTTCTTAATATCGGCTATCGTAACAGCGAAGATTGTATACTTGGGTTTCTTAGCAAGTTGCGCTAGCGGGGTAGCTCTAATTATACGGATATCTAGGGTGCTAAGCTCGCTTGGATTATCTATAGTTTCTTATTTAGGTTTAGGTTTAGTATTAGATATAGAGTTAGTGTTAGATTTGGGTTTAGGTTCTTTAAGAATCCTTTTTATAGTGAAATACTAGTCCTTTTAGTATTTTCGTGTATAGAGCTTAAGCTTTTGCTTGGCTTAGGGCGGTATAGTGCTTAGTAATAACTTATGAAATTTAGTAGAGTTTTTAGATCCTTAGTAGATATTGGTAGAATTCTTAGGCGTAGAGTGGGCATTAGTGGAAATCTTACATTGGTGGGATTTAGTGGAGTTCCTAGGTTAGTGAAATCTGGTAGATTCCTCGGGTATAGGGTAGATAGTTATAGAAATTTTAGACTAGTAGATCTTAGTAGATCTTTTAGATTTTAGATTTGGGTCTAAGTAGGGAGTTATAAGGCACTTCTGCTTATAACGGGAGGCGGTAAATAGAAGCTTAAGGTTATCCTAGTTAATAGTTACCTTATATAGCTTTATCTAGGGTTATTTAAGGATTACTAAGTGACCTAGGGTGGTAATAAAAAGTTTAATTAATTCTTTATAGTTTGGGTATTGGAGTCTTAGGAATACTACGTAGGTAATACGGCCTAAGACGGTGCGTTTGCTATTAAATCCAAATACATTAATATGCCGGTTAAGGGGGGTTAGGGTAAAACTATTATCTTATATAAAGATTTTGTTAATAAATCCTATACCGCTAGCTCCTATATTAATTAGGATTTAAGCGTTAGCTTATTAACTATTCTGCTAAAGACGGCAGTTAATGGTTATACTACAGTCCTAAGAGTTAGAGTTTATAACATTAAATACGTTTAATAAGATCCTATAGTAGAGCCGTTTTAAAGAGCGACTTAGCTCCAGGACCTTTCTTTTAGAGGTAATTAGGGTGGGGTTCTTATGGGACATCAGCTATAGCTTTATCTTTATAAATAGTACTTGCTAAATACAGGGCTAGAACTAAGTAGAGATCGGAAATAGTAACCAGAAGATTAATGCGGTAAACGGCTACTAGTATTAGCCGTACGTAATTTGTGTTTAGGCATAGGGATAGAGTAGTAGTTAGAGAGGTAAGAGCTACTTCTATATTTAAAGCAGAGGCCTAGCTTAATACGTCGTTCTTATTTAAAGGACCCTAGTAGGGCGTACCCTAGGGTTTTAGTGTTAATATCTATAGCGTCGGGGTGCTTAGGCTAAGATAATAACTTAGTAGATGCTTACGGGGTTGCCGTATTATATTAAGGAGCGGGCTTTAGTGTCAGGCGTAGTATATTATTATATTACTTATTAATAACGTTTACGTAGGCATTAAGGGCTCCTAGTAGGTCTACGCCTATTAGGGAGGTTTTTAGTTTAGGGCTTAGGGATTTAATAAGGCTATTAATTAGTGTGAAGTTATTCCAGCCTATTTCCTTTACGTAATGGTTAAATTTAGAGAAGTATACTAGGAAACTTTTCGTTCCTTAAGTTATATAGTTTATCTTTCTTTAAGCAGT